>Ga0210409_10000079_pt1 | contig 218819 bp, 205 predicted proteins | sample IncBWH17MmetaG_FD_161649 | JGI IMG/M metagenome (GOLD analysis project Ga0210409, IMG submission 161649) | Forest soil microbial communities from Barre Woods Harvard Forest LTER site, Petersham, Massachusetts, United States - Inc-BW-H-17-M | ecosystem: Environmental > Terrestrial > Soil >... | reverse complement strand
ATGTCTTCGTCCTTCTCTCCACGACCGCAGGTTGGGAAGATTTTTCTCTCGGTAGTGGTGTTGCCGTATCGTGGTCGTAGGCTCCCCCGGCACGGATACAAGTAAATAGTGGACGCTCCCGGTGCGGAAGCTTGTTCAGAGAAGCGTAGCGGTCGCCGCTGACGTTTCCCCATTTCGCGAGCGCGGCCAATTGAGCCAGTTTCCACAGGAGTTTGCCAAAGTAGCCGCCGGATTCCTCGCAGCGGACTAATAACAAGGCCACATGCAACTGATGTCACCGGATTTCACACATGGAAGCGCCTTGCCCACAGCGCGGCGGTTGCAGCTCGCCGCGAAGGCGGCCATTCCTCAGCGGTCGGGTTCTTCAAACCGTCCTCGCCGTTGGATCGGCGGCACTTCTAAATCGCGTCCATGCAAGGAATTGTGAATAGCCCAGTGGTTGCATTTGTAAGAGTGCACTTCGGAGCAGAGGCTCATGACTCTGAAGATCGAACGGATTTCTGGTAAGCGGAGAACGCGGATTCGGCTAAGCGGTGAGCTTCGATCTGAGCACTTTGATCAGGTGAAAGCCGAGATCGAGCGTGGCGGACCACGAGTAGATTTGGATTTGCAGGAGTTGGATCTCGTGGATGTCGAAGGTGTTCGATTTCTCAACGCGTGCGAGGCGGAGGGTATCTCGGTGCTGCGCTGCTCGCCTTATATCAGGGAATGGATGCTCCGGGAACGAGGGTCGCCTAAAAGCACTCACCCATAAGCGCAACAAGGGAAAGGCTGGTTGGAGGAAGAAGATGGGAAAGCGGGTAAAGATCTTCTTCAACGAAGGAGATTCGGTGGAAGCGGACCAGGAGTCGATCAAGTCTTCTGTCGCGTAGGCAGGATGGAAAAAGTTGTGACGAGAGTGAGGGAATCGCATGACGGCAGACGAGATATTGAGTATCCACACGGACACTTTCAATCGTGCACTGAAGGAGCAGGACTACTTCGCTCTTGAAGGGCTGTACGCGGACGATTACATGCTGGTGCGACCCGATGGTTCCGTGCTGAACAAGCGGGAGGTGTTGCAAGACTTGCGGAGTGGTGGTTTGCGGTTTTATTCGATCGAACTTGCTCAGACTGAGGTGCGGATGTACAGGGCAACCGCTGTGTTGACGGCCGAAAGCGAAGCGGTCAGCTCACGGAATGGAATGGAGAGTCGTTCGCATTTTCGACTGATTGCGGTGTATGTGCAGCAAGGGCAGTCGATTAAGCTTGTCCACTTTCAAAGTACTGCCCTTCGGCTCTGAGCTTCGCAAAGAATCACTCAGAGCTTTTCGAGGTCGCGCATGAGTGTGAATTTGGCGATTTTCAAAAAGCAATTCAGCACGCCTCGCGTCCGGGAAAAGCCGGGATAGTCTTACTGAAAGGTCCAAGTTAGGAAGGAGAGCTTATGGAAATTGGAACCATTGGAGCAGGAGATTTCGCACAAGCGTTTGCAAAACGGGCGTTGAATGCCGGCCACAAGGTAAAGCTTAGCAATAACCGCGGCCCCGAGAGCCTGCGAGAAATTGTCAATCGACTTGGTCCTGGAGCAATAGCTGCCACCAAAGAACAGGCTGCAGCTTGCGAAATGGTACTTCTTGCTGTGCCCTGGGACAACGTGCCCGAGACACTTGCAAGTCTTCCCTCATGGAAAAATCAGATTCTGATCGATGGGACGAATCCTTATCACGGTAAAGCCGGAAATTTCACGCCAGCAAATGTCGGAAACCTATCTACTAGCCAGCTTGTTGCGGCGCTAGCCCCGGGAGCACGAGTGGTTAAGGCACTGAACAACATGACCATTCCTAACCTGGAGGCCGATCCCGTCGTCAACGGGGCGAAACGGGTTGCATTTGTCTCCGCAGACGATGACGGCGCGAAGAACCGAGTCGAAAGCTTGCTCGAAGGTCTCGGCTATGCGGTTGTTGACCTTGGAAACCTTCGCAATGGCGGGCTGATCCAGCAGGCAGGTGGTCCTCTCGCAGGCCGAGATTTCTTGGAGCGAGGAGAATTTCATAAATGAAGGATATTCATCTCAGTGCGGTAAGCTGTCGGAATGCACCGGGCGCTGAGAAAACAGGGAAGACGAGTCGGGCACAGGAGGACGTTAGAATGGAGGGGCTCATGAATCAACCAGCCCAGTCTTGCAACGGCGAAACCATTTCAGGAGGTAATGAGGAGTGACGGCCATGTTAGGAATTCAATGTAATGCCAGTTGAAGCCATACGACGGAAGGGCGCAGCCTGATCGCCTAGCGCCGTAATCCACACTTGCATAAAGTCTGCTAAGCTCGTTTGCACCGAATCTCTAACGCCTGCGCGAGGGTTCCAAAGGCGGCAACGCGGGTTAACAGGCCGAAGATGAGGCCCAGTCCCCCGAAGAATTCCGCGGCAATCGCCAGAAATGCGAATGGGGCCGGGATGTGCATCATGCCGGTGAAGAAGCCCATTGTGCCGGTGAATCCGTATCCACCGAACCATCCGAGCATCTTCTGGGCGCCGTGAGCGAAGAACACAATCCCCAGCACCAATCGAAGAACGGTTGTGGCAGCGTCGTTGTCCGTTGCTATGAGTTTACGAGTCATAGAGTCCTCTCCTGAGAACTAGATTGCTGAAGTCGGGCAGACACCAGGATGAGATGAAGTATCCTCATGTAAGGATTCTTTGTGTCGAGCTAAATAGGAAGTGCGACAAGGACGCGATTATGTCAGGCGACACAGCTCTCGCGAGCACATGGATTTTGTGTCTGATATGATGTATATACATCAATGATGACAGGAAACGTTCCGAAGCCGTGCGCATGCGCCATCGTTCGTAGAACGGCGCGCCTCTTGGCTAGAACGTACGACAGTGCCCTCGCTGGATCCGGAATGAATGTCACTCAGTTCGCAGTTATGCGTGCTGTCGAGAGGCATGAGAACGAACCGCTTTCCCGTGTTGCGGACGACCTTGCGATGGAACGAACCTCTCTGTATCGGGCCTTGGCACTGCTGGAAAGAAATAACTGGATAAAGCTGAAGTCAGGTCGGGATAACCGCTCCCGTTGCGCATCTATCTCCAGCCTCGGGCGGAAGGCTCTCGACAGGGCTCAGCCCGACTGGGCGCACACTCAGTCGGCAGTTGTTGAGAAGTTTGGGCCTGATCGGTGGGCGCACCTCGTCACGGAAATGCAGCAGCTTTCCCAATGCGCCGCAGACCTCGAACGGGGCGTGGCGAAGAGAGAAGCGAAGTGAACTCCGGGGAATCGCAGTTCGAGATGGGCCACACAATACAGCGCAGTGACGCCGCGGGCGTGGAGCATCCGGCCAGCGCTGAATCGAAAGAAGATCCGTGTACAAGAACCGCATCGCAGGCAGAATCCCTATTAGCTGCGGAGAAGCGAACGCTAGAGATGATCGCCGATGGCGCGAGCCTAAAGGAAATACTGGACGATCTGTGCCATTCCATCGACGTTGTTGCTTCGCCGGTGATATCAACAGTTTTGTTGATGGATGCCGACGGCGAACGCCTCTGGCATACCGCCGGCACCCTTGTCCCCCGCGAGTGGCTCCCGGTAGTCAGCCCACTCCCTATCTCTCCACACGCCGGCTGCTGCGGCGCCTCCGCGTTCTTGAAAGAGCGAGTCATCGTCGCTGACGTTGCAACCGACATAAATTGGCTTGATGAGTATCGAGAACTCGCCATCAAGAACGGGATTCGCGCGGCATGGTCCGAGCCGATTTTGACGAAGGATGGCGAAGTGCTTGGCACCTTCGCCCTCTACTCTTCGGAGTCGCGGATACCCACGAACGCCGAAATCGAACTCATCGAGGGCGCACGGCACATTGCACTGATTGCGATTGAGCGCCAACGATCACAGGCGGCCCTGGCGCTGGCGCTAGAAAAGATCAAGACGAACGAGGAGAGCCTGCGCCTGATCGTCGACAGTATTCCCGGCCAAATTGCCGTCATGACCGCGGGAGGCGAGGTCGAACTGGTCAACCGCCAAATCCTGGAATATTTCGGCAAGACGACCGAGGAATTGCAGAATTGGGCCACAAGCAACTCTTTTCATCCGGATGACATTCTTCGCACGATCGACGCCTGGAAGCGTGCGCTTGAAACTGGGCAACCGTTTGAGTTTGAGAATCGTGGTCGTCGGGCCGATGGCGTCTACCGCTGGTTCCACGTGCGAGCGCGTCCGCTGCATGACGCCGAGGGTCGCATTGTCCGTTGGTATGTCTTGGCGACCGACATTGACGACCGCAAGCGCTCTGAAGGTGAATTAGGGAAGGCTTTCGAAGAAATCAAGCGGCTGAAAGACCGCCTTCACGACGAGAATGTAGCCCTCAGGGAGCAAATCGATCAGGTCTTCATGTTTGAAGAGATCGTGGGATCCTCTCCCGCCTTGAAAACCGTCCTTTCCAGTATCGTGAAAGTCGCGCCCACCGACTCCACCGTGCTGATTACGGGCGAAACCGGTACGGGCAAGGAACTCATTGCGCGTGCCATCCACAAGGGTTCGCGCCGCGCCGGCCACGCTTTTATCAGCGTGAATTGCGCGGCGATTCCTTCCTCGCTTATCGCCTCCGAATTGTTTGGCCACGAGAAGGGCGCCTTTACTGGCGCCCTGCAGCGGCGACAAGGTCGTTTTGAGTTAGCGCACTCCGGAACGATTTTTCTGGATGAAATCGGCGAGCTTCCCGCGGAAACTCAGCTGGCGTTGCTCCGAGTCCTCCAGGAGCGCCAATTTGAACGAGTGGGAGGAAGCCGCGTCATTCCCGTTGATGTTCGAGTAATTGCCGCCACAAACCGCGATTTAGAAGCTGCCATCGCTGCCGGTGTGTTCCGGAGCGACCTCTTTTACCGGCTGAATGTTTTCCCGATTGATGTGCCGCCTCTCCGGCAACGAACAAAAGACATTCCGATGCTGATCGAATACTTCGTGAAGCGCTATGCGGAGAAGGCGCGAAAGAAAATCAGCAAGATTGATAAGACTACGCTGACGCTTTGCCAGTCCTATCATTGGCCAGGCAACATCCGTGAGCTGCAAAATATCGTCGAGAGATCCGTTATCCTTTGCACGGGGGATACCTTTTGGATCGATGAGGCTTGGCTTTCAAGCCACAATGCACCTCGCCGGGCGTCGTCACATCTTCTCACCGAGAGCCTCCACAACTATGAAAAGGAACTTATCGAGGCCGCTCTCGCGGAAAGCAACGGAATAGTTGCTGGACCAAATGGCGCGGCTGTCAAACTCGGAATTCCGCGGTCGACGCTGGATCTGAAAATCAAACAACTCAACATCAGGAAGCACACCATCCGGTAAGGCCCTTCGTTCAACTCCCAGAATCCTGGCGCACTCCCAACATTCTGTCACTCCAATTTCTTTTCAAGCTGTGTTTTCAGAGAGATCCAATGGGCGCCCAGTTGCACCACTCGTCGTCGGCGCTCGGGAAGGCATAGAGTGCACGACAGCCGCGACCGCAAGTCGGTCAAATGGACTGATCGATGACTTTTAGGATCGAGACTACGCCGCGAGGGAAGTTCACCGTGTTCATCCTAAGTGGACGAATCGAAAGCCAGGCGATTGACGAACTGAGGAGGCTTCTTGAACTCCATGCAGACCGTCGCGACATCGTCCTTGATCTGAAAGACGTGAGTCTGATCGGTCGCGACGTAATGGCCTTTCTCGCGGGTTGTGAAGCGGATGGCGTGAAGCTTGAGAACTGTACTCCGTATATTCGCGAATGGATGGAAAGAGAAAAGGATTGACTGGTCGCGACGTTAGTGTCGCGCTGGTCGTGCACCCGGACTAAGAACAAAATGAGGCGGACAGACAAATGAAGGCCACAGTCGCGTATTGAAGGTAGGAACTGGATATGGAGAACGTTCAAGACAAGGCAGCCAACGCCAAGGAAATGCCTAAGACCATTTTCCCAGTAGTCCCGACAACGAAGATTCTGGCCATCGGACAATTCACAAAGCCTCCAACGCCGGAGCAGATAAAGGAGATCTTTCCGAAGGAAGTGCCGGCTACGCTTCGATTGTATCTGGCAGGCAAGATCGACCAATGGTGGATTCGCCAGACACAGACAGGTCCCGTTTTCCTCTTGAATGTGACCTCGGTCGAAGAGGCGCGTGCCCTAATGGAAAAGTTGCCATTGGGCCAAGCGGGCCTTATGAAGCATGAGTTCATCGAGCTTGGTCCGCTGACCCCACTTCATCTACTTCTCAGCGATGGCGGGGCGACATAGTGTGCCGTTGCGATCGCGATGAGCTCGAAGTACGCGAGGTTCGTCGTCGCACGCCGAAATGCAATACGCAAGGCAAATTGAAACTCAAGGAGAAGTACGCACAAATGAAAACCACAGATAAAGCAGTGTCAGTCTCCCCACAGACGACGAGAACCAAATACGATGCGGTTCTCCTCACCATAAGGTCGCGCAAGTCCTTCTTCGAGGTTACTCAAGCGATCGAGAGCAGCATGCAGCGCTTCCACACCCCCAAACTGATGGAATATGTGACGCACGGTAATCGGGCTGGTGTCGAAGCTTACGTCGACTCGACTTCGAAGCCAATGGCAATCTTCTGGGACTTCGAACAGGGATCCACGATGCGCCTGGCGGGAATTCCCATCGAGTCAAAATTCTACCTGGTCGGGAATGCTGTCATTGCGCGTGGTTTGTTCCAATACACCGGTGCCGCCGGCTTGGGCGCTCCCGTGCGTATCTGCGTGTCCCAGCGGGACGGCGAGGAGACACGGATCGACATGGACCTTCCGTCGGCATTCTTCACCAAATTCCCGGAGACACAGCCATCGACCGTGCCAGCTCTGCTCGACGAGACGTTGATAAAGCTCTTCGAGGAGGCCGCCGCATAGGACAGCACGACGAGATGAAAGCTGTACGGCAAGAACATTCTTTTTGAGGTGTGAAATGAGGCTGATTGTACTTTGTCTTTTCGCCGCGCTGACAGCGGGGGCCCAGACTACCGCTGAACGCTTGCCCGTAACGGACGCTGAGAAAATTGCGGACGCACTCAGGGCCGCACCAAAGTTCATAACCGACGGCGCAACGATCGTGGATTATCCGGCCGGCAAAGGCGGTGAATATCGAGTTCTCCGTAAGGGCACGAGTGAATGGACCTGCCTGCCGGGTCCACCACCCGGCTCCAAGCATGACGACCCGGGATGTTTCGATAGTGTTTTCTTTCAATGGGTGACGGACGGTATTGCCGGACGACCGCAGCACATCGACAGGCTTGGCATCGCCTACATGTATATGGGTCAATGGGTTCCGGGCGCGTCCGGCGGGGAGTTTCACGTGGGACCCCACATTATGGTGGTAACTCCTCATCCAGAAGATCTCCAGGGTTTCACCCGCGGCGGTTGGAACGGCACCTACATCATTCATCTGCCCCTCCCCAGTCAGGCCGATAAATGGTTCTTGGTTATACCGATTCAGCCATCAGATAAGCAGTGAGTATGCGATGTACTTGTCATCCGGCAGTACGAGATACAAGCGGGTTGTTGCCCTGACAGCAATGGCTCGGGCAGCGCGAATGCCCGAATAACTTCGACGAACAACAGCAATCCAATCATCAGCAAAGGGAGACGGATGTGTCATCGAAACCAAAGAGCAATAGCGGTGGAAAACCCCAAGGTTAAGAAGGAAAGTCACCGTGTTCGAGTCGGCGCATTAGTCGAGATGCAAAAAGTGAAAGGAGCTTCAACTGATAAACACATATAGGGCGGTCGAAGTGTCGGCGCCGGGTAGTCTTCGCATTGTTGAACGAACAATTCCTGAACCCGGACCGGGCCAGGTTCTGATTCGGGTGGATGCATGTGGCATCTGTCACACCGATGCGGCTACGGTGATGGGAGCCTATCCCGGTTTGACTCTGCCCCGTGTTCCTGGACACGAAGTGGTTGGCCGCATTGAGGCTCTGGGTAGGGGAGTGTCTAGATGGAAGATCGGTCAAAGGGTTGGTGTCGGCCTAATCGCCGGAGAAGATGGGGTGTGCGAACCCTGCCGGCGCGGAGACATCGTGAATTGTCAGAATCCGGTGGTATCGGGAGTAACTATGGATGGAGGGTATGCAGAAGTGATGATTGCCGAGGCACGCGGCATCTCTTCTGTTCCGGACGAGCTCACGTCGGCAGAAGCCGCTCCTCTTCTCTGCGCGGGCATCACCACTTACAACGCTCTTCGCAATGCGGGCTTGCGCGGCGGAGATCTGGTCGCCGTTCAAGGCGTAGGTGGCCTTGGCCATCTCGGCATCCAGTTTGCGCGCCACATGGGATTCCGTACTATCGCGATCGGGCGGGGACGGGACAAGGAAAAACTGGCGAAAGACTTGGGCGCGCACGTCTACATTGATACGACTGGCGAGGATCTCACTGCGATCCTGCAGCGCATGGGTGGGGCGAGAGCGATTCTGGCCACCGGAACCAGCGGTGCTGCCATGGGAACACTCATGTCCGGTCTTGGAGCCCGCGGCAAGCTGATCGTGGTCGGTGTACCGCAGGACCAGATCCAATTGAATGCGTTTCCGCTCGTGTTCGGAGGGCGCTCGATCTACGGGAGTCTGACGGGAACGCCGATTGATGGGGAGGATACGCTCGCCTTCAGTGTTCTGGAGAACATCCGACCGATGATCGAGACTGTGCCTCTCGAACACGCGGCGGATGCTTACGCCCGCATGCTCCAAGGCAAGGCGCGGTTCCGAATGGTGCTGGTTACAAAGAACGGCGCGGCTCAGAGTGCTGGTCAACCGCGGTGATCGCAGACTGGACATTTTGGGGAGATACCTGATGAACGAACTGCTTGGCAGAATTCTTGATGCGCATGGCGGCCTGGAGCGCTGGAATGGGTACAGAAAGGTTAACGCAACGATTGTGAGCGGCGGCGGGTTCTTTCCGCTCAAGGGAGTGCCCCAGGACCCAAGCCCGCGCCACATGACCGCATGGTTGCACGAGGAACGCTCGTCAGTCTGGCCTTACGGGACTCCCGATCAGCGGACGATGTTCACACCAGATCGGATTGCCATCGAGAAGCTCGATGGCGAAGTAGTTACGGAGCGTCGTGCCCCTATGGACTCGTTCGCGGGCCACCAAATGAACACGCCTTGGGACGCGCTTCATCGTGCCTATTTCAATGGCGAAGCCGTGTGGACCTATCTCACCACCCCCTTTCTTCTCGCGATGAATGGCGTGCAGGTCGAGGAAACAGAGGACTGGCGGGAAGGTACAGAGACGTGGCGCGTGTTGCGCGCCTACTTTCCTGGTTCGATCGAGACGCACAACCTCATTCAGGATTTTTTCTTCGGCGAGGATTTGAGGCTGCGCCGCCATGACTATAGCGTGAATATCGCGGGCGGTTTTAAAGCGGCGCAACTGACTTCGGATTATGTGGTGGCGAACGGAATAAGTCTGCCAACCAAGCGGCGTGCCTACACGCGCGGACCCGATCGTCGGCCGATTATGGAAATGCTGATGGTCGCAATCGATTTCAGTGAGGTGCGGTTCGAATAAAGTGGCGAGAATGAGGGGGACGAGGATGACATCGAAACAAAACGGAAATGGAAATACAGGACCGGGCGCGATCTCACGCCAGACAATCTTAGGCAGGGCAGGAAATGAACCCATGAAGTTGACGAAGCTGAGTCTCACCTTTCTGACATTCACCGCTTCGGTACTACTCATCTCGGGACTGCTTCTCCGCGGCGCGGCGCAGACAACGCCGTCGGATCACAATGCGTCCGCTGGCGACGATTCGACGCAGGTCAAAATAGCCCGTGCGATGTCTGCCGGGCCAACAGAGGTCGCGAAGGCGGCAAGGATCGTCGACACCGACCCGCAAGGCAAGATGGTCGTACTCCGTGAGGGGAACAACGGTTTTACCTGCATGCCGGGGAATCTTAAAGTTGTAGGGGAACCGCCTATGTGTGTTGATGCCCCTTCGATGAAGTGGTTTTCTGATGCCAGGGCTCACAAACCGAAACCGACCAACACGGTTCCCGGCATCACCTACATGTTGGCCGGCGCTACTCAGCGTAGCGATTCAGATCCAAATGACACGACCAGTATGCCCATCGAGGTGGGTCCCCACTGGATGATCATGTGGCCGTTCGATCCGAAAACTACCGGACTACCAACCACGGACAAGCCGACCGGCGCGTACATCATGTGGGCCGGGTCGCCCTACGCGCATGTGCACATTATGGGACGTCCATAACACGATTCACCACGTCGGCGCCTTCAATGGTCATGAACGTGGTTGAAACAAGATCGCCAGGGGTTGTATTCGGGAATCTTTGACAGTCGAGCGCAATCGCGAAGAAATTGTATTTTCCACTTGATGAAGAAGGGCACATGAACGATCACAGTAAGCCAAAATCCGCCAATTCCCGTCGTTCGTTCATTTTCGGGTTTGGTGGTGTACTGGCAGCCGCTGCTGCCCTTCCAAAAGCCACGTTTGGCGGAAGTCTTGAACGGGAAAGTCAACTGGTTCCGGCAAGTCCATCGACGCCTCGGTATACGGAGCATCATATTGCGCGAGACGGCGTTTCCCTGCATGTAGAAGACCAGGGCAGCGGTAAGCCGGTGGTCTTGCTACATGGGTGGCCGGACTCTTCGTATCTGTGGCGCAACCAGATTCCATTTCTTGTCGCGAATGGCTTCCGCGCCGTCGCACCGGACCAACGTGGCTTCGGGCGCTCCGATCGGCCAGAAGGAGTGGCCGCATATTCCCTGCAGAACGCGGTCGCCGATTTGGTCGGTATTCTCGACGCGTTAGGTATCGACAAAGCGGACATTGTTGCTCATGACTGGGGAGCCCCTGTGGCATGGCTCACGGCTGCTACCCACCCGAATCGCGTTCGCAGGCTTGTCGTTCTTTCCGTACCACACCCACTTGCCCCATTTACGTTGCGCCAGCGTGAGATGGCCTGGTACATGCTGTTTTTCCAGTTCGAAGGAATTGCGGAGGCGTGGCTGCAGCGCGACAACTGGGCTCTGTTCCGGGAAATGCTCCGAGGCAATGGTGATGTCGATCGTTACATCTCGGATCTGTCCCGAACAGATGCTCTAAAGGCATCGCTCAACTGGTACCGGGCGAACGTCGCGCCGCGCCTGCCGGAGTCGCCTCCCAAACTGCCGCCTCTGGAAGCTCCAACTCTCGGGATCTGGTCCTCAAACGATCACTACCTCGACGGCGAACGCATGAAGATGTCGGGGCAATTCGTGAAAGCACGGTGGCGCTACGAGCAGATTGATGACGCCAGCCACTGGATTCCGTTGGACGCGCCCGACCGGCTGAACCGTCTCCTCATCGAGTGGCTGGGCTGAAGCGAGAAAAAGGTCGACATCATGAATACTGCATCAATAGACGGCGCCAAACCACCCGCGTGTGTGAGGCGTCCCTGACACAAGGAGAGCAACCATGAAAGTGACCCTGTGAAAGACGATCACGCGCAACGGATGTTAGAGTCTCTCGACAACCCGATCTGGTTTGCGCTGACAACGGAACATCGGCTCCTCGCACGCTCGTACGGCCTCGCGCGACGATATCCGCCGGATGTTTCACCGCTGGCAGCTTTGCTTCATCCCACGAATGAGGCGTTCGCCGATTTACACCGACTGGTGAGTCCCGGCGAGCACGTCGCGCTCTTTACCGCCAGTCCCCTCGACGTGCCCGCCGACTGGCAAGTCGACCGCTCTCGGTGGATCGACCAGATGATCTGTGAGGCTTCACTAGCGCCACCGCCTGTGGTGCCGCTTCCACTAGGTACGACGGACGTTCCCGAAATGCTAGAACTCACAGCTGCCACCGAGCCAGGCCCCTTCTTGCCGCAAACCATCCAGATGGGAAGCTACTTCGGAATACGCGCGACCGATGGGCGATTGGTCGCAATGGCTGGCGAGCGATTACGATCCACCGAATGCACGGAAATCAGCGCGGTGTGCACTCATCCTGAATTTCGCGGCCGCGGATATGCTCGGGACCTGACGACGTTTCTCGCAGCTCAGATTCTGGCGGCGGGAACGACTCCTTTTCTTCATGTCAAGTCTGAGAATGGCGCAAAAGTGGTTTATCAAAAAATTGGATTCCGTTTACGCACGGCAATATATCTAACCGTAATTTCCCTCCACTGAAGGCGGCCAAGGGTTCACGAAGGGTTCGATAAGCGTTTCTGAGAGTGCTTTATGGCTCTAATTGTTGCGATCCGTGCCTCTGGTTTCAATTACTTACAAATCGAAGTATCTCTTTCACGGCGGTAACACGGGTTCAAATCCCGTCGGGGACGCCAACGAAATAAAAGGAGTTACGCGGTTCGACCTTTTCAGCCCTCCGCGCCGGTAACGCTACGGTAACGATAGAGGAGCGGATTTTCGGACGCGCCGGCGGCGGGGGAGCCGCCGCTTCCTGCGCGTATTCTTGGATTGACGCTTCCCTTCGAGGCGCTCACTATTCCTCCGGAACGATGGATAGGGTCCGTTCTGAACATGTGCGAACACATGGGACCTCTCTCTTCCGCATTTGCAAAAGGACCAAAGCCCTGGGCGGACGTGGGCGAGTTGGGGAAAATTCTTACGGAGATATCGACGCGCCTGAAGGGTGCAGCGGATCGTTTGCAGAGTCACCAGCTGAAAATACCTATGGACATTACGATTACCGCTTGAGCGGGTACAGTTGCGCGTTTGGGAGGGCTTTTTTCACCCAGGGATACGCAACTCCTGCTTCGGTTCGAGAGCTGCATATTTCGCAAGTTGCTGGCCAAAGTTGTCCGTAGGGAAGTCAAATGTGCAATTTACAAAGCGCACATTGCGAAGGCGTACCGGGCCACCCAAGTATTTGATTTGAGTACTCACGAACGTTGTGCCGTCCCAGTAAATCCAATCGAGCGTTTGCGTCGCGCCGATCAAGATAAAGCCTTCGATTGTTTCTGGTTTTTCAACCGAGTGTGCCGGGTTTGCGAAGATTTCTTGACCCGGCTTTATCCCGGTGCAATCAATCGCGACACTACCACCTATGACTCGTCCTCCGTACGGTAATCCCCACGGATTGAGATTGACGCTAGTGAAGCTGCGGTTCAGCACCCCCGGAACTACGACAAAAGCGAAGTCATTGACTGGTAGTACAGCGGTCTGCTTTGGTAGGGGAGGCTTGGGGTTCAGCGCTGAGCGGTACGTTGCGAGTTTGACCAGAGCCTTTTGGATGTCTGCGCCGTTTACGCCAGAGGATTTCAATTGATCGAGTGTTTGGACAGAGTTTTGAAAGAAAGATTGGGGGACATTTGTACGTCTAGATGCCGCTGTTTCCAGTAGTCGTGTTGACCGCTGGAGATGTTCAGTTGCCTCGTCTATCCGCCCTGCCTTCGCCTCCTGTTCCGCTAAACCCAATGCTTCTTCTGCGCGCTCAGGCTCCTTGCCGACACGCAAAATCACTGTGGCGAGAACAGTAGCTAGTGCGAACGCCAAGCCCAAAACAGTAAGACGGCGATCCACCAGATTCGTCTCACCTTTCTTCACGATTGACGGGACATACAGCGCGGCCCTCAGGACCTCTGTAGCACCAGTCGCCAAGATGCACATTAATACACTGAAGTGGAGGGGAACTCCCCACAGCTGCGTAAGTATTCCGGTGACTGCTCCGGCCGCAACTGACAAAAGCATTGTGCGGCCTCTCGCTGCGTGATCTGTCGTTAGATAATAATCCAGGTTTGTCATGAACTAGGCCGCGTGGTGCTCCTATAAAGTCTAATCAGGACGCGCCAGAAAAAACTAAGAAAGCTGGAGATGAAAACCCACTTCTCCAGCCAAGCAACAATTTGGACGATTTCAGGGTCGATGCCCATTATCGCCATCGAAACTCTGACCAGATGTGCCCCTACGACAGTAGCCCACAGCATAAGATATTGTCCGAACTCGACTGCAGCAGCAAGCGCGTGAGGGCGTAGTTGATCCCGAACTTGGCGCCTAAACTTTGCGACGGGCATTTAAGGCCCGATTGTAACAATTCCCCCTTCCACGCCGCCCGCTTCTTTGTCAACGACGGTGCATTCTGTACTCTCTCGCAAGCGAGGGAACCGCCTCGCAGCGTGTAAGGCCGCGAGGCGGCGATTCCACGGGAAGGAAAGCCCGCCCCCCGGCGCAGCGTTCGACGATGCGACGATGGAACTGCGCCGTACCGTCTCCGAGGGAGCCGAAAGGATAGGTCTCCCCCGCCGCACCCGAAATCAAAAGCGGGGAGGGAGGACGCCAATCCCACTCCCCGCGTATTGGCAGCGTCGAATCCCGGTGAGAAAGTAAGCCCGAGATCGCCCGCGAGGACGCGCGAAACCGCCGCTGCCAAACTTCAACCCACACGCGGCCCGCTGCAGTTCCATGACCTGCCCACGTCAGTGACACTTGACACTATGTGCCACTGGACTCTGCCTTGTAAGTTGGTCTTCTCGGAATTCCGCTTCGACGGCGGTCTGAGCATCAGATTAAAACGGTAGTTTGCCTAGGTGCGATTGACAAAATGCTTTTCCAGTAGAACGGATTCCACTGCAGCCAACAGATCGCTTCCCGCCTTTGCTTTCACAACGTAACCCCATGCCCCCAAGCGGAAGGCTGCTCGCACCATCTCCGGAGAAAATTCCTGACTCACGAAGATGATTTTTGATTGAGGGGCGAGTTTTCGAATTTGTAGCGCGGCCTCAATTCCATTCAGCCTTGGGAGGCCGATGTCGAGAAGAATCAGGTCCGGTTTTAGTTCTTCCGCTTGCCGGACCGCTTCTAATCCGTCTGAGGCCTCACCGACGATCTGTAATGTTGACCGGTTTCCTAACATCGAACATACGAGTCGCCGGAACGGCTCGAAATCATCGACCACAAGGACTCGGACTATCGGTTGGGACATTAATGTGCGCGAATACTTGACAACACGTCCGGCGGATTTCTGAGAAAACGTCAATATCGAGCCAGCATCCAGCATTGAAAACCAAGCCTCACCGGGGGAGGGCAGAACTACAGAATATGAATGAATTGGGGTTCTGTCTTTGCGGTAGAGCAAGTAAGCACGAAATTTCAAGGGCGGGGAGATCGATAGCATTTGCGCTAATCAATCATGAGCGCTTCGGGAGCATGGAGAAGGACCCGGCCGCGTTGTCTGGAAAGAATTCCTGCGCGCATCCAATTTCTGAGCACGCGACTGGCGGTAAACGGACTGACATCCGCCAACGCTCCGAGTTCATCGTTTGTAGCCCGGATTTCGATTCCGTCGGGATGAATCTCGTCGGATTGTTCACCGAGCTTAAGTAAGGTCCCAGCCAACCTCTCCTCTGCAGTTTTGGTAACCAATCCAATATGGCGTTGGACATAGCCCTGTAAGTAGCCAAGAGCGATGTGCAAACCATTTTCTCCGAGCAGGGGGTGGCGAGACACCAACCTGCGTATGGCGGAGTGCTCCCAAGCTAAGAGTTCACAGTCGGAGGTCGCTTCCGCGGTTGCCATATAGCTAGACGGACTCTTCAGGAGGGTCACCAACCCGATGATGTCCCCCGGCACCAACCCGGCCAGAAGAACTGAATCGCCTTGCTTAGTGAGATGGTAATAGCGTGCCCGGCCGCTTTGCACAAGGAATAAATGAGTAGCCCGGCCGCCTCCGGAGATGATGTTGTGCTTAGCTGAAATTCGCCGGATCTGGGCGGCGGCAAGAATCGTCTCCGCAGCCGGTTGCTCAAGGCCTGTCAAGAAACTCGACGACGTGGCCGCAGCCAATGCTGATCGAGAATCGATCATGTTCGATCCACGGTTGGTTGTACTGGTGGCCACGTCGGATTCTTTCCACAAGTCAAGATATCTTTCTAGTTCTCGACCTTCTTTCTTTCCGCTGCAAGTTCTACACCGCTTCCTTTGTTCGGACCATTTCGATCGACCAGTCTTGCGAAATCCTCAGTCTTGAACGGATACATGTGGGTCGACTCCTGGCCGGGAGGGGTCAAGGTCAGGTCCACGCGACGGTTGTAGGATAGGACAATGGTCGTTAACTTCTGCAGAGTCTTTTGCCGTTCTTCAGAACTCAGCGCGGTGTCCTGTTCTAACAGTTGTTTGACTTGATCGGCGGTCAAGTTCTTTTCTTTGCCGTACGCTTGTGTCTCGATGTTGGCTTCGGGAATCCCTTGTTCGACAAGGAAGCGTTTGGCTAGTTCGGCCCGACGCTGCGAAAGCGGTTTATTGTAGGCCTGCGGGCCGCGCTGATCGGCGTGACCAGAGAGCACCAGGCGGGCATCTGGCTTGAACGCACTATATTTCTTGAACTCGACTGCAATAGTCTTGAGCGTATCCGTTTCGCTCGGCAGCAACGCGTCTTCGGATTTGAGCGTTCTTGGCCGATCGGTTGGGAAATAAACACTGCGCATCGAGAGCGTAGGTTCTGGCTCGATCGAGCCCACAATGCGCAACGTAGCCGTTTTAGTCTCTGACCCGCCACAACCATTGGAGGCATTGAGCGTGTAGGTGACAGTTTCATCGACAGATCCCGGATCAGTCTTGCGTGGCGCCACCTTCAGCGTGCGGTTTCCGCTTGAATCAACTGCGCCCAGAGGATCAATCGACACTTTCGACGCGTTCGAGGCGGTCCAATTCAGTGCCGCACCGCTGTCTTCGACGACCTGATCACCGACTCGCTTGTAATGGACCTCGGCCGGCGAAAATCCCAGATCCGCCTGGACGGCGGTGTTCACATTGACGGCCGTACTGGAGGTGACCGTTCCACCCGGCCCAACGGCCGTGAGTTGATAGGTGGTGTTCTGAGTGGGCTGGACGGCTTGCTCGCCGGAAGCAGCAACCGGGCCGACAGGAGTAATCTCGACCTGCGGCGCATCGGAGGAAGACCACTTGAGTTGAGATGCGTCGCCGCAATTAACCTGCCCTGCGGTGGCCGATAACTCGGCAGTAGGTTTGGCGACCGCCACGGTCGCGGTAGCCGTTCCCGCGGCAAAACGGGCCAGAGTACTGAGCTTTTCTCCGCGTGGCCACGGGACGGTTTTCCGAACTCCTTTCGGAATATCCAGAACCACGCGCTGGTTGACCGGAACATCGACGGCTCCAGACCAGATTTCGCTGCCCTTCAGGCCAAGGATCGTAACCTGGTAAGTGCCGGGCGGGACAACCAATTCCTGCTTCCACCACCATTCGTGATCGAACTCATCGCCGTGGCCGACAAAGAAGTCGGGCGTCTTTCCATTGAGCAACACAGCGTCGCGGTTCGCTCCTTCGATTGTCATGGCACCCACCGGCCCAGATATCCGCGACAGAATGGGTGTCAAGGTGACTTCAAGGTTCGAGGTTTTCCCCGCTGTGATAGAGACACTCGCACTTGCCGGCAAGTATCCGTAATTGTACAGGTCGATCTTGTGGTCGCCCGGGCTGAGGTACAGCGCATGAAGGGTGGCTTCGCCGTACGCGCGGCCGTCCACGAACGCGTATGCCTGTTTAGGGCTTACGTGAATTTTGAGTTTGCCCTCCTGGGCAAGACTTGGCAGGGTCGCGGTCAAGACAAGGAAAATGACGGAAACAGCTGTACGATGTGTTTGTATTTTCATTTGCTGTCTGCTCCTCTGGCTGCTTCGATGAACGGGCATGAAACTTCTTCTTCCTACGCAGATTTAATCTCGTATCCCTCGCCACCACAACTGTCATATGTGACAGGTTGCTGCACGACTTTTCGCTACGGTGTTCAACTGCACGACTGTTACTAATAACAGTTCACCAGAACCCGCTTTGCATGTTCATATCCGAATCGCGCTTTCGAATGTATGGAGCGTGGGCAGTTCGGCTCCGCCAAAATGCGCACCCATCCGAACTGCCCTAACGTTTCACAGTTGTGAGTCCGAGTTCTCGGTCATGTGAAATCGAGCGGGAAGGAAAAGATGCTGGAATCAGTTGGCCTGCCAGAGATGTCAGAATCCGAAGCAATCGAGAAGGCCAAGAACGGCGATGTCAGAGGTTACGAAGCCCTATATCACCTGCACAAGCGCCAAATCTATTCATTGTGTCTGCGACATACCCGCAACGTACCCGATGCCGAGGATCTTACACAGGAAATATTTCTGCAGGTCTACCGCAAGATATCCAGTTTTCGTGGCGATGCAAAGTTTGGTTCCTGGTTGTACCGAGTGGCTTTCAACTTTGTGCTTATACATGTGCGACGACCGCGTCTAAACCAGGTTTCGCTAACCGCATTCCCAGAAGCCAGACGATATCCGCTGCGTTCCAACTTTCGCATCCAAGGTTGCAGCTCTTCTCTTCCAATTGAACGAGTTGCCCTGCGACGAGCCATCAGCAGCCTTTCAAGTCACATCAGGAATGTGGTCATATTGCACGATGTCAGAGGATATACACACAGCGAGGTGGCCCGGTGTCTGGGCGTGGCTGTGGGCACGAGTAAGTCCCAGCTATCTAAAGCGCACCTGGCACTACGGGGCATTCTAGGCGGAAGGACTCAACCGGCGAAGCAACACGCCGGCTAAACAACGGCCCTGCTACGCCGATCATCCAGCATTGCAAGCGGGCTGAGGCTCCGACTATAAGAAGCCGTTCCGCTTTTGTTACACGGCGGTTTCGATCTGCGAGCTACAATGCGCTGTATATTTGCAGTCACGTTTGCCCTACTTGCTTTTACATTCCCCACTTTTGCCCAAAACGAATTAGCTACCCTCACGACTGAGGTCGCGAGCGCATTTGTGTGGGGACAAGACAACCAATCCGGCGCTGTGTCCTCGAGTATCGAAGATCCTGTAACCGGGAATGCAATCCACAAGCTGAGCTACGCAGGAATCGAGGTTGGATCCCGCATGGGATACGAGAGCGTCGGGTTAGGAGAAGCGGGCGAACTCTTGAATTTCACCACAACGATTGTCAACAATACGGAATCTGAGCTCTCCGTGCGGCAGGGTGGTGCCAGTGTTGACGGGCATGTAGCCTCGGCCCTTACGGTCGTCTCCACGAACAAAGGCCTCAGCAAGAAAGAACGGAAACAGGTATGGGAGATCGCAAGAATGCATTGTTTTTCGAGCGGCTCTCTTCCGAACCAGAATTTCTTTTCAACCAACGCTTCGTCCAAAGGCTTCACCGTGACTCCCAAGACAGCTTTGACGGTTTCGTTTGTCACCAAAGACCCTCGGAACTATTCTGTTCGGTGCTCGGTAGAAGGTTGTTACCCGACGGGAACAATGCGGTACTCGGTTACGGTCAACACAACCGATTTCGTATTTATTTGGGCGGGTCGTGCCGCAGCCTATTGCGGTAAGTAGACGGCGAAGAGCACCTTCTGGAAGATGAAGGACTGGCAAGCGCCGCTAGTGAGGGAGCGGCGCCCCAGCTCTTCCAGATTTTCGCAGGGATTTACTTACTTAATGATGCGCGCTATCCAGTTGCCGAACTTTTGACCATTGACATACTGGCCGGCCATAGTGGAACCGTCAGCCGAAATGCTGACGGCTGTGGTCAGGGTTGTGCCTGCCGGAATCCTGGCACCGAGCTTGTTCAGAACGGTCGCGAGCTTTTTCATCCCGTAGGGAGACGTCCAAGTAAATGCTTCGATCCCGGCACCGAATGGATCACCGCTCCAGCCGACGACTCGTCCATTGTCTGAGATGCCATTCGCAACGCTTTGATCTGTCGTAGAGTGTGAGAGTGTGCCCAACGTGATCAACCCGCGTTTGTCGGAATAGAAGAATGCTATCCCGTTCCCAGTCGCGTTGAAAGATTGTCCTACGATCTGTGTACCGTTGCTATTCACAGCCGTGGCCTCGCCGAGCAGTGTGCTGCCGAGAAACAAATCGGGCTTGCCACCCACCCATCGTACGGGACGGCGAGGGCCGGTAGGATCTTCCCAAAACCCGACGATGGTCTTCGCATTGGCCGAGATCGCGCTGGCCCTGCTGCTATGGTTGCCGGGCGGATGTCCAAGAGAGAGGTTACCGGTCTTTGGTGTCCACGCAAAACCTTCCGCAGCTGTGCAGGTCCAGGCGAGTCCCACAGCCACGGTGCCGTCCGCGCTTACTCCATAGCCACTGCCCCAGCTGTTGCCAATCTTAGTGCAGCCGTTGTGTGGATGGCCCAGATCAACCAAGCCACTGGCGTTCCAGATGTGTGGACTGGTGAAACCACGCAACCCCACGTAACCGCTGATGATGGTCGAGCCGTCGCGCGAGATTCCGATCGAGCTTGAATTCGGATCGCCGTGGCCAAGATCTTTAAATCCGCCCGCAGCGGTCCAGCGATAGATCTCGCCGCCGTAGTTTGCCGCCATGACCGTGCCATCACCGGAAAGTGCGTAGTTCGACCACGTGCCGTTCACAGGGTCGGTGATAATTTGAAAGGTTGCGGTTGCCGCCTTCGCTGGTATGCAGAGGCTTGAGAGCAGGCACAAAAGGCCTGCGTTAATTAACCATTTCTTCATTGTCTGGGGATCCTTGTGAGCTGATTTGCAGAGAACCTGTTGCTGATAGATGGTTACATGCGACAGGGAAACGGTCGTTGCTCAACAGCAAGTTATCCGTATTTTAAAAAGGTCCTTGACGAGAAACTTCTCCTTCGCCTCCACGCAAATTGTTGCAACTAACGTGGACGATCGAGGTGCTTCGGAGTCTGCGCCGGCTAAACCCTAAAGGCAACTACGACCATCATAAGGGTCGTGCAGGCTGAAACTATGCTGGCCAAGAACTTTGCAGCTGCAACCAGTGGAACTGGCGCGATATCGTCTAACATTACTAACTCGTTGCCTGGATTCACGGACGATGGACGCCCGCCCGGAAGGCACTCACGGTAGTTCGTCGCTGAATCCAGGTAATAGATTTCGGCCCAGACGTAACAATCGCCCACGTGCGCCGTTGCTCCTCCTTCTCCTTGATGTTGGTGAGTTGGCTCCCTCATAGCAGTGTCCAGGAACACGAGTCTGGTGCTCTATTGGTTGTAGGGAATAATCCGGCATTCGCCAACTGGCAACTTTGACAGCTTGCCCCCGGCTTCTACCAACACGCGGGACATTATGATGAAAATGGAAGATGCAATGCGGCACGCCACTTCGCCGGAGATGAACCCGCCCGATTTGTTGATGGTCGCAGCAGAAATGCTGATCACTACAGGGCGCCAATTTGCAGAAGTCTCCCAATTGCAGGTCGCCCCGTTTCGCTATGCTATGCTCGCCAATGAGAACTATTTGAAACAGGACGACGAACGCCAGACCCGCCTCTTATCTTTTGTTACGGAGACGTCTGGATCCGATGGACGACGGGCTCCTCGGATCCGTAGGCAACGTTCTTCGTATTCGCCACGCGAGGGTCCCGATGATATCTAGCATCAACTATTTAGTCCTTGCCGTTGCTGCCATCCCGTTCATTTATTATTTGATTGGGCTGTTCAGTTCGTGGCAGTTCTTTCGCACTACGCGTCGAAGCGCAACTACTGATAAGTTCACTCCGCCGGTTAGTAATCTAAAACCTATTCGCGGGCTGGATCCCGACGCCTACGAAAACTTCGCCAGTTTCTGCAGGCAAGACTATCCGGACTACGAGGTGCTTTTCTGCGTCGGCGAGGAGGGCGACCCGGTCGTTCCCATCCTCCAAAAACTTATACGTGATTTTCCCGAACGCCGCATTCGGGTGTTATTCGGCTCAGGCGGAAGAGGATCTAACGACAAAGTGGTCAAGTTAGCCCGGCTTGTGAGCGAAGCTCAGCACGAAGTTGTTGTAATTAGTGATAGTGACGTTCGGGTGCAGCCCGACTACCTGCGCACTGTGGTTGCTCCTTTGGCCGACCCCAAGGTGGGAGCTGTGACCTGTTTTTACGTTTCGATCGAAGATAAAACCTTCACCGAAAGTCTCCAGACGATTGGTATGTTTTCTGACTTCTACGCCGGTATCCTGGTCGCACGTCAGCTCGATGGAGTGAAGTTTGCCTTGGGGACTACCATCGCTACCACGCGCACACACCTGGCCGGATTCGGCGGCTATGGAGCGATTGAAAACCGTCCTGCGGATGATCTATTAGTGGGCCGCCTCATCGCCGAACAGGGTTACAAAGTTGAACTTTTGCCCTACACTATTTCGACGGTTGCCGATTATGCGTCGATCCGCGACCTTTTCCATAAGCGCCTGCGCTGGATCGTCGTCATGCGCCACATGAGGCCATGGGGACACCTCGGCCTGCTTCTCACTCAGGGATTACCTTGGTCTTTGGCAGCGATTGTGACCCATCCCTCACCGGGAATTGCCCTGGGTTATCTCGGTACGTACTTCATCCTGCGATTTGCGATGACCTGGATGGTTGGCATTTGGGGCCTAAAGCAAGATTCGCTTTGGAAGACGATGTGGCTCATTCCAGTATGGGATGGCCTCGCTTTCTTGATTTGGCTGACCAGTTTTGCGCGCAGCAGCATCCGCTGGCGGGACGGCGAATACTACATCCGCGATGGCAGGCTCGTGCCCGTGACTTCAACCAATGCTGAGCCAGCGGCCTGAGCCTGCTGTCCCCGTACTCATCAACTCGCTACGCGCGATCTTCGTGCAGTGCGCCCGTTGCTCTTCCCAGCGGATCCATCCACGATCTCTAGAGACGCTTCTATCAGCGGCACGGGTTCTCGGCTCTTTTGCAGTCGACGCTCGTTAATGGGCTGCCGCCAGTTCACCCGCGGCATCATCACGGCGGTATCAATCCGGTCGCGATATTTCAGTGCAACATTCATCAGCGAATCCAACAAAGAGTCGGAAAGTAGATGCGGTTTCAAGCCGAGTTCAATCAGCTTCGAGTGTTTCGCATTATAATAGTGCTCTTCTGCCTCCACTCGCGGATCGGAGATGTGGTCGAATTCGATGGTGAGGCCAAGTTCCTCCCCGGCAGTTTGCACCATTCGTGCCAGGTCCAAAACCGAAAACTGTTCGGTGAACTGGTTGAACACCCGGCATTCGCCTTGGGCCGCCGGATTCAGACACGCGATCTCGACGCACCGTACGGTGTCTCGAATATCCAGAAAACCGCGGGTTTGGCCTCCCTTGCCATACACGGTGAGCGGGTGTCCAATAGCCGCCTGAACGCAGAAGCGATTGAGCACGGTGCCAAAGATTTCATCGTAATCGAAGCGATTAATAAGCGCCTCGTCCAGCGCTACTTCATCAGTCATGGTTCCGTACACAACGCCTTGGTTGAGGTCGGTGGCGCGCAGTCCCCATGCCCTGCAGGTAAACATGATGTTGTGACTGTCGTGGACCTTCGAAAGATGGTAAAAGGAGCCCGGTTGTTTGGGATAGGGCACGGTGTCGCGGCGCCCGTTGTGCTCGATCGTGATGTAGCCTTCTTCAATATCAATATTGGGAGTGCCATATTCACCCATCGTACCAAGCTTGATGAGGTGACAATCGGGCTGAAACTCACGCAGGGCAAATAGCAGGTTGAGAGTCCCCACAACATTATTCACCTGAGTGAAAACCGCATGTTTGCGGTCGATCATGGAATAGGGAGCGGCGCGCTGCTCGGCGAAGTGGACGACGGCCTCTGGTTCGAAATCCTTGATGACTGAGGACAAAAAGTCGTACTCGGTTACATCGCCGACAAAGAGCGGGATGCTATTCCCAGTGAGGTCCTGCCAAACGCGTAGGCGATCTGAAAGCGGACGGATCGGCGTCAGGGTTTGCACGCCAAGTTCGTGGTCCCAGTGCCGGCGCGCAAAGTTGTCGGCAATCGCAACAGAATGTCCCTTGTTAGACAGATATAAAGCGGTTGCCCAACCACAATAGCCATCACCTCCCAGCACCACAACCCTCATTTGGCCTCCTCGCCGTAGGTGCCCTGAACCATGATTACCTAATAGTCTTGCCTTCGCAACTCAGTGATCGTGACGATAGTGGAACAGTTTCCACCCTCCCGTGCGTATGTCAACTGCCAGAAGTAGCAAATATATTCTAAAACACCACAGCGGCTTTGGGCGGTTCGCCTTGTGCAATCGGACTATTCGTCAGAACTACCTTGCCACCGCTCGCGGCAACTACGTTAAGGCGTGCAGCACCCACAAGGGATTCCAGCTGAGGAATCACATTCTGCTTTGCGATGATGTAGGAACGGTCCGGTTTAAGCCAGAGATTCTTGAACTGTGAGTCATCGATGAACACATCGGGCACGCCCGGAGCATAGGCGCCATACTCCAGATTAAAGAAGCGGCCATTGCGAAGCAGCGCCGTGCGGTTCGTATAAAAAAAGATGGAAGAGAATGTGTAGTAGTGATGATCCACAATCAGCGTCCCTTCCGGCGATTTCAGGATTATCTCTGCCAGTGGTCGCGAAGACATGAATGGATCGAAGACCGCCATAGCCAGACGAGCAGCATGGAAGAACAGCACCATCATCAATGCGGCGGTCAGAAATGCGCGCTGGCCGGCCAAACTCCAGGTTGCCACGGCACCCAGGCAGAAGGCAATTGCCGCCAGCAGCAGCGGCGGCCGAAGATATGCAAATGACGCCAGGGTAAGATCCTGCATGTGACCCAATGAGAGCTTATACGCGCCGGGATGTTGGCTGAGTGCCTGCGAAATGTCACCCGGCGCGGGAAGATTGCGGGTCAGGAAAAAGAGAGTCAATGTCACCAGCCCGGCACACGCCGCAATCACTGCCAACACGCGTGTGCCGCGCCGTATCCAGTCGCCTTCTGTCGCCATCGCCGAGCCCAAGAGCAGGGCAAGAGCTGGATAGCAGGGCATAGAATAATATTCCTGCGTAGTAGAGAAGGTGAAGAAGATCAGCACAAAGCCGGTCAAACATAGCGCCAGAAGCCGCGTTCGTCCGGCGCGATCGGCGGGCTTGAAGGATAGCTTGGCGATAGCGGGAAAATAGACGCTCCAGGGGAACAGCCACACCAGGTGCAGCAACCAGAAGTAAAGTCGCGGCACGGTGTTGTAGTCTCTCGGATAGCGCAGGTTCAGGAAACGGAGCAATTGCTCATTGATGAAGAAGAACCAAAAAAAACCGTGATACTGCCCCGGCCCGCTGTGAAGTGTGAAGGCAAAGTAAGGCGGATTGCGCAACGTGGCCAGAATGTGCCAGGGTGCGGCAATCAGCAGCATGACCAACATTCCACTCAAGGGATGTAACCGTCGCCAGGTGCGGGCAGAAAAGAGCTGGTGGGTCAGCCAAAGATAGATCACCCCGGCTGCGAGTGGGAATAAGACTCCAATCAAACTCTTCAACAGCAGACCTATCCCGAGGTTTGCGGCCAGCATAAAAGCCCAAAACCGCGGATGAAGTTCCTCTTCGTCCAAGGCACGGAGAAACGCCCACATACCCAGGGCGACCGTGAAGGTCAGCATCACATCAGGAATCAAAATCCGGGTGAACAAGAACAGCCCAATGCACGTCGCCATGCATAGGCCTGCATAGAATCCTGCCCGCTTCCCGAAAGCCCAGGTGCCGAAAGCGGCAGTCAACCAACAGAGGGCAATGGCCGATAGAGCAATCGGAAGGCGCGCTACCCAATCGTGCGCGCCGAGAATTGCGTAGGCAACCGCCATGGTCCAGTAAATCAGGGGAGCTTTCTCCAGATACACCACGCCGTCGAGCCGAGCCGTTACCCAATCGCCCGAAGTCAGCATGTTGCGTGCGATCTGCGCTTGCACGGCATCCACATCATCCATGAGGGACGGAGGAGAAACGATGCAGCCCAGGTAGACCGCTCCCGCGACCAGCAAAACGCCTAGGTATAAGTACCAGTTTTGTCCGGCGTCCAAACGCTTGTCTCTCGGGCGGCCACTGCCTGAATCCGCCACTTTTTCATCCACAGAAACAGCACCATCAAGCCCCATAGGTGGTATCCAATATTGATTCGTCTCTCCAGGTGATTTCGAATCTGTGCCTCAATCGCGTCCTGCCGAAAAAGTCTTGAGCGCTCCGACGCATTGTCCATCAAAACCTCCAGCATAAGCGGCCGCAGACAGCCGCGAAGCCATTCATGCGCCGGAATGTCGAATCCGACTTTCTTTCGCCGAAGAACCGAAGCTGGCAGCTTATCTTTCATCAATTCCTTCAGAAGAATCTTCTGTCGAGAACCCCGAATCTTGAGAGATGCGGGTAGGGTAGCAGCGAATTCGACGATCCGGTGATCGAGGAACGGCGGTCGCACTTCGAGCGAATGCGCCATGCTCATGCGATCCGCTTTGTTAAGAATATCGTCGGGAAGAAAATATTTTTGATCGAACCACAAATACGGCGACAGATCGTCTTTTGCATGAAACCGATCGCGCAGTTCGCCCAGGATGCCATGCAGAGCAGGTGGAAGTTCTGAGCGCAGCAGAGCTGATTTTTGCTCCTCGGAGAAAGTTCCGTTCCAGTAGACATGCGCCCGATCGCCAGGCAACAGAGAGCCCTCGAGAAATCGCTTCACCTGATATTCGAAACTGATCTTCTCGTCTGAAACCGGCCAGCCCCGCAACCAGCCAAGCGCCAGTTGGAGAGCCTTTCGCGGAAATCGCCGGGCGAGTGCAGCAAGACTGTTGGCGCGATGAGTGAGATAACCGCCAAACAGTTCGTCGGCACCTTCGCCGCTCAGACTAACCGTCGTCTTGGTCTTACTCAACTTGGACAGGAACCAGACGGGAAGTGCCCCTGCGTCCGCGGAAGGTTCATCCGAGTAATACGCAAACTCCTCGATCGCACCGCGCAGATCCACGTCCGGATTGAGATCCAGTTCTTCGTGCTCAGTCTGGTAGAGGTGCGCAACTTCGCGAATGTATGCGGTTTCGTCGAAGCTCCGTCCCTGAAATGAAATCGAAAACGTCTTAAGCGGCGTACGGGATTCGGTGGCAGCATAGTGCAAAATCGTAGAAGAATCGATGCCCCCGCTAAGCCACATGCCCAGGGGCACGTCAGAAACCAGGTGCTCGCGCATCGACTGCCGCAGAAGAGCGTCCAGTTCCTCACGGGCAGATTCTAGTGTCCAGTCACGGACAATGCCAAGCGGTAAGCGCCAGTAGGACTGGGAAGAAATCTTACCATCGCGCCACTCTACCCATTGTCCCGGTGGAAGTTTTTCGATGCCGTCTACAAGCGTCCAAGGACATGGCACATAGTTCAACGACAAATAGCAATCGAGACCTTCCAAACTCAATCGTCGCTCAATCTCAGGATGAATCAGAATCGCCTTTAATTCGGAGCCGAAGAACAGATCGTCTCCGCGCCGCGCCAGATACAGTGGCTTAATTCCCATTCGATCCCGGGCGAGCACGAGCCGCTTCGTTGATTTCGTCCAGAGCGCGATCGCGAACATACCCCGCAAACGTGCAAAACAACCTGTATCCCATTCGAGGAACGCTCGAAGAACAGTTTCGGTGTCGCAGTGCGAGTAAAAGTGGTGGCCGGATTCTTCCAGTTCGCGGCGCAACTCCTGATGGTTGTAGATTTCGCCGTTGAACACGATGGCAACATCACCATCGTCAGACAGGATTGGTTGGTCGCCGGAGCCGAGGTCGATAATCTTGAGCCTTGTCGCCCCCATCGAGCACAAGGTCGACTGGAAGACACCCTGCTGGTCCGGCCCACGGTGAATCAGTGTGGCGGTAGCCCTGCGAATGCGATCAGAATCAGGCGCCCAACGTTTGTGGGTAAAACCGACGATTCCACACAAGGACCTATACCTCTGTCGCTGTCGCGCCGCTCGCCGCGACTCCTTAGAATCAGTGCACCCCGCAACTCCCAGCTACTTTAGCTTGAGAAGGTAATGCTATACGGTCTTGCTGTGGGAGTGCAATCAAAAGATCGTACTCATTGGACCGCGTTTCACAAAACTCGAAGGCAGATCGTTCGCTGGCGATCGTACCGTATCCGTTCCCCTTCACCGCCGGCCCATGATCACCAAGGCGACGCCTATGCAAACCAGAAGCACTCCCGTCCATCTCTTCCGTGTAACCTGTTCTCCGAGAAAGAACTTCCCGCCCAATGCGCCGGCAGCGTAACTCAGAGCTGTAACCGGAACGACCAAGCTGACATTTTCCATCGATAACATCGCGAGTAGGGCGAAGAACGCAGTCCCCATAAGCATCAGACCGATCCACATCCACGAAACTCGTAGTGCGCGGGTGGCAACTCCCATCAGAGCAGCCGGTCGAAAGTCTTTCACCTCGCCCACGGCCTTCATGGCGCGAGTGACGCAGAGCTCGCCTCCGGTCCCGGCTCCGATAATCAGAAGATAGAAAATAAGCTCGCGCACTCAGGTCGGCTCCGTAGTACGCGGTGCAGTATGTCCAACCACCAGGACACCAAGGCAAATGACCAGCACTCCCATCCAGCGCATCGGCGTCACCACTTCGCGCAATATGAAGTGGGCCAGCAGCGCAACCACACCGTACGCGACCGATGAGGCTGGTTGCACATAGCTGTAGTCCGCCCACGAGAGTACCAGCGTGTAAGCCACGAAGAAGGTAATGAGAGAAGCGATACCTAGCCAAATTGTTCCCGAGGTAAGGACGCGGGAAAGAAGGTCAAGAGCATCGGCCGCCGTTCCGATATTCGCCGCGCCGATCCGCTTCATCCCCTTGCCAAGAAGCACATTGCCCAGGGGACCAAAGATTACCATTAGTAAGATCAATAGATAGGTTTTGAAGTGCAGCCCGGCAGAGGACTTCATGCGAGAGAAGGACCTTCCGTCTGGGCAAGACTAATCGCGTGCACAAGGAGGCTCGCCCATCGAATTAATACGAAATCTCGCTCGCAAATCATAAATTGATGTTACTTGATTTTCCGGGTAGACCCAAGCTCTTGGCTGAGTTCGGGAGCCAAGCAGACTCATTCGTGTCGCAGACTCTCCACCGGGTCCAGCTTCGCGGCACGAGCGGCCGGCATCGTTCCGAACAGAATGCCCACCGCTGAAGAGACGAGGATAGCCACGATTGCAGAGAGTCCCGAGATGGGGATGCGGTACTCGGTGAATAAGCGCACCGAGACCGGCAGGGCCAATCCGACTACAATCCCGCCTAAGCCCCCAATCAGAGAAATCAGAATTGCCTCCAACAAGAACTGAAACCGAATTTCCGCATTCGTCGCACCCATCGCTTTGCGAATTCCAACTTCGTGAATTCGCGAAGTAACCGTTGCCAACATGATGTTCATGATGCCAATACCGCTTACCAGCAGTGTCACTGTCGCGACCAGAAGCAATACCAACGTCAGGGCATTTGCTGTGCGGTCGGCTACGCTGACCAACTCAGTGAGATTCTGAACAACGTAGTTTGATTCTGGCCGATGACGGGACTGAAGCACTTGATGAATCTGTTCTGTCACTGCAACCACCATGGAAGGATCTGCCGCCGAGAAATAAAGCTGCCGGACCGATCCCGTGTCGGTAAAATAACGGCTCACGCTGTAGGGGATCACCATGGAGTTGTTGGTGACTTCCGACTGCCCGAAGGTGTCCACGCGCTCCCGAAAGGCGCCGATAATGGTGAACGGCAGTCCCTTCACTTTGACGACCTTCCCTATGGCCTCATCCACCGACCCATAGAGCTGTTCGGCCATTTTCTGCTGGATCACGCCGACTTTGTTGTGCGCCCGCTCGTCCACGGCGTCAAAGAATCTTCCCGAGAGAACCATCAGATTGCGCACGGAACTGTACTCAGGGAGAACTCCAAGTATGCGAAGGTCGCGCTCCTTGCCACCCCCAATCGAAATGCGGTCGTCCAGCGGAACGACAGGAGAAGCAGCCACGATTCCGGACACGCGTTGCAAGACGGTGTGCATGTCATCGATGGTCAAGAGATCGGGTGCAACGTTGCTCTGTTCTCCACCCTCATACTCTGCGTCGATCATGTTGACTCCGATCGACTGAATCTGGTTTAAGACGTATTGCTTCCCCGTCATACCGATGGTGACTACCAAGATGAGGGAAGCCGTACCGATGACCATCCCCAATGCAGTAAGAGAGAAGCGCACCTTGTTACCGCAGAACGTGTCATAGGCAAAGCCGAAGCTTTCCCCAAAAACCAGTTTAGGTGGACGGCGCTCCGTCGCCGTAGTAGCGGTTGGCATAACTCGTTAGATGCTACGTGGAACGGCAAAGACGTGCAATTCATGTTGAAAGTCAAGCGCTGCTATTCGCTCTTTTCATCTAGTGCGGACATTGAATGGCCCGACACAAAGCCGCGGAATCCCTGGGTGCAAGCATTCGAATGGTCCCGGACCACGCCCCGCCTGAAGCCATGTTTGCGCTGGATCCTTACTTCATGCACATCCCCGGAGAATACAAGGCTGGCTTTCGTGCCATCGCACACCGCAGCACGCCGGCAGACGGGATCACGGACAGTGGCGCCGTCAGCACGGTGAAAGTTTGCATGGTCGATTGAGCCCGTAGATACCGCTCGGTCACCCATTTTCTGTATTCGAGCCAGTCCACCCTTTTGAATCCTAAAAGGTTCGTTCGGCGAGGTCCGGCCCTGGAATTCCATTCGTAAAACTGCTCCGGAGCTTTCTCTGAGCACCGTCACTTTAACAGTTGCTCACACGTCAAAGCAGGGCTAGCCTCCCCGATGAGCGAGCAAATAGTTGCGAAAGCAGAATCGCAGTCTCGTTCGGCCCTACCGGAGGGAATTAGGCATCGGTCGCGTTCGATGATCCCAAGGAGGGCGTATGTCACGCTCTTTAATTGTGTTACCCGATGATTCCGCCAAGCCGATTCGGGGTGTTTACAATGGGCTCAATAGGAACACAATGGCGTAACGGGATTCGATCCTGAAACAAAGCATCTGCTTGCACGAGTTGCAGCATCTGTGCCCGTCCCGGCACGGTTTTCCAGGTCGTACGTCTCTCATCGCATCGATTGATGCGAAACTCCAGGTCGACGAAACTGTTCAAATCTTTGTGCCGCTGGCATTTTTGCCAGTATGTTCCCGCAACCTACCGTCTTAGCATATTTCTGGGCTGTAAAACCCTGAGGAGCAAAACTATGCGGAAGCGCATCACATCGCTCGTTTCTATGTTCTTAGTACTCACGATAGCGGTCGGCTGTTCTCGCCGTCCCAACGACGAGGAGATCCAAAAAGATATCCAAACAAAAGCTGCCGCTGATCCTGATACGAAAGACTCTGATGTCACCGTCGTAGCCAAAGCCGGCAAAGTTACGCTGAGCGGCAAGGTTAAGACTCCGGCAGCGCAGAAGAAAGTTGAGCAAATCGCCCAGCAAGAGCCAGGAAATACTGGCGTCGACGATCAAACCTCGATCGAGCCAGAAGCGACGCCACCAGCCGAAGCTCAACAGGTAGTGCAGGCGCCACCGCCTCCTCCGCCTGCGCCGGCGCCCAAACCTCAACCCATTGTTGTGCCCGCGGGAACTGTCCTTACGGTCCGAGTTGGGCAAGCTTTGAGTTCCAAGACCAGCCAAACAGGACAAACTTTTCTCGCCACGCTGGGGCAACCGGTGAGTGTCGGAGGAAGGTCGGCAATCCCTGCCGGATCAACGCTCAGTGGTACGGTCGTAACGGCTAAGGCGAAAGGCAAGTTCAAAGGTGAGGGCGAACTCAGTCTTACACTCGTCAGCGTTACGGTGAAGGGTCGTACCTATGCGATCCAGACTGGCGTACTGGAGAACACGACCAAAGGGAAGGGCAAAAGAACAGCTGCCACCACCGGCGGAGGAGCCGCAGGGGGCGCATTGATTGGTGGAATAGCAGGCGGAGGTAAGGGAGCAGGCATTGGTGCGCTTGTTGGCGCCGGTGCCGGATTAGTTGGAGGGGCAGTGACAGGGAATCAGCAGATTGAAATCCCGGTGGAGTCGGCGCTGAGCTTTCGACTGTCTGCGCCTTTGACACTTCCTCCGCCGGGCGAATGATTGCCTGAAATGAACGAGTGTCCTGGACTGCGCCATCCAGAGCGTAATACGAATACTTCGTCATTCCGGTGAAGTACATAAATTCAATGCGTAGCTGAAGACTGTCAACTGGGACGGGGACGGTACTGGCCATTCGTCAACAATCACAGGATAGGTTTTCCCCACTCGCTTCCTTGAACTCTTATTTCCACCATGACCCCGCTGTCATTATTGCCAGTATGCATGGCAGATAAGTTTGCCTAGCATCTCCTCGTTATGTGTTTCCCGACCGGGCGAATTGGCTCGTGCAAGTTCAAGAATGACAGCTAACGAAAGGAAAAAATCATGAATCAACATCGTAGATGGATCGTAGCCTGCACAGGACTTCTGTGCATCCTTTGTGCCGGATTAGCCTTTGGCGCCTCGAACGGCACGAAAGTCAAAATCAATGGACTGATTACCCGACGAGATGGAGAAAATCTCACGCTAAAAACTACCAAGACTCAAGCAAACGTTGTCGTAGTCTTGACTGACTCGACGAAGGTTGAGTCACCTAAAGGCCTGGGCTTACGCCGCTCGGAGCAGTCCGTCACCGCCTTGATTCCGGGCCTCAAGGTTACGGTTGAAGGAACCGGCAGTGAAACCCGAGTTGTCGCCAAAACCATCACGTTCTCCAGCGATGATTTGCGTTTGGCCGAGACTATCCAAGCTGGCCTGAATCCGACGCAGCAGCAGCAGCAGGTCAACAAGGCCAACATTGCTACCAACGCACAGGGAGTCGAGGCCAACAAAGAAGGGGTTGCCGCCAACCAGGTACAGGTAGCGGCCAATCGAGAGCAGATAAGTTCCAACCAGGAACAGATCGCGACCAATCAGCAGGACATTCAAAACACCACCAAGCGCTTCTCCGAGCTTTCGGAGTATGACACCAAGGGCACGGTGACCCTCCATTTCGCTACTGGAAGCGACAAACTTTCAGCAGAAGATCAAGCCTCTTTATCACAACTGGGCCAGAGCGCGCTTAGCCTCACGGGCTACATCATTCAAGTAAAGGGCTTTGCCGATTCCTCAGGCAATGCCGCCATGAACCAGCAACTCAGCATGGATCGAGCGCAAGCAGTCGTGGCGTACCTGTTACAGAGTTGCAAGATTCCTCTACGGCACATCGTGGCACCAGGAGCCATGGGCATAGCTGATCCTGCCGCGCCCAACGAGGCGGCCGACGGGCGGGCAGAGAATCGCCGCGTAGAAGTCAAGGTATTGGTGAATCGTGGAGTGGCAGGTGGCGAATAGGTGCATTTCACTTGTCGTCCGACGTCATGTTTTGGTTCGCCGTGAATACGGTCTGCTGATCGTCTAGCCCGGCGCCGATTGAGGTTGCCGTTGCAGGTAACGGCAGGTAATCCTCGCCGGGTTGTTTCTTTGCGGGAGGTGGAGAGATGTTTACGTCTGATGAACTCGTTTTTGTCGGGCCAATCGGGAAAGCATTGCTGGTCGTGATTGGCTCCGTAGCCATCTTGGTGTATGCCGCGTGGCTAGGGACTAAGAGAATGCCCATGAGTGATACAAAACAGAAATCCGACCCCGTGTAAAAGTCGGTCGCTGATTTGTCCGTCTAGTTTGCGGGGATGTTTGAGGATCGAACTGCGCCCATTTCCCGTTCGCACTGCACTCGTGGTAGGCAGCGACTAGCCAATTATATTCTGAAGCCGATTATGAACCTCATCCCGGTGCTTTTGAGAGCTAGAGGTGGAAAAAATGCGGGACGTGAGTGTCCATTACCACCGTTGGTTTTCATATCTGCCCGCCTTGCTGGTGTTGCTTTTACTAAGTGCAGTTTGCTCAGCACGAGAAAAGAAAGATGTTATTCAGTTCCGCAATGGTGACCGCATTACATGCGAGATTGTCAAGCTTGAGAAGGGCTACTTGTATGTCAAGCTGACATACGCCGATGGTACGGTTGCACTGGATTGGTCCAAGATTGCCCATGTGGAAAGTCCCCAGACTTTTGTGGTTGCGGATAAGGAAGGAGAGCGCTATGCCGGCAGTCTTCAGAGTGTGGGCGATGAAAAGGCGCCAGAAGAACTGCAGGTAAAGGTAACAGGATCCTCCATAAACAGGGTGGTCGCGGCCAAAGACGTCGTCGAGATTCACACGACGGATGACACGTTCTGGGAGAACCTGCACGGCGGATTCGACTTCGGACTCAATTACTCAAAGCAGCAAAACCGCACACAGTATACGTTTCAGTCGAATACTGTCTTCGAACGGACGAAGTGGTTGGCTACCGCGAACTATGAATCCAGCTTCAGCGGCGGAGGGAACCTCTCCGATCTTCGCAACGAAGTGCGACTGAATGTTACCAGACAGTTGTTTTCGCCCCGAAACTTCTATGGAGGACTTGCAGACTTCTTACAGAGTGACGAGCAGCAACTTACCTTGCGCACGACTCTTGGCGGGGCCATGGGGCATATGTTCAGTTATACAAACAATAGCTTCATTATCGCCTACGCCGGTGCAGATTGGAACCGCGAGCGCTACTCTCCTGAGGCGACGGTTGGCAGGACAGGAAACAGCGCTGAAACGATCTTAGGAGCCCAGGTAAATTTCTTTCGCTTTAAAACGACCAATGTTCTCGCTGACGCTCGCCTCTATCCCAGCCTGACCGACGCGGGACGCGTACGTTTTGACCTCAATACTTCGCTCAAATTCAGGGTGGCCAAAGACCTGTATTGGAGGTTCGGCTATTATTTAAATTTCGACAGCCGCCCACCGCAAGACCTGCCCCGGACTGACTACGGATCCACTTCCAGCCTGGGGTGGACATTTTAATAACTTGCTCAAAACCTTCTATCACTTCGGCGGTACATGAGTCACAGCGAGTGTGCAGTCAATTTGTCAAAAGTAACAGTTGTCAGATGCAAGTTTCTCACCGAGCATCGCGGCAAGGCGATTGTCTCTTTTAGGGTCACAATGATCTTTTGTGAAAAGCGGAGTGCCCCCGAGATCGATCGTCACTAAACCGGGCCACGAATCCGCTATAGCGGACCTCTTAAGCCAATGTCCCTTCGCCAGGGCGATGATAAAGTCATCGGTCGAGACTGTCGACGCCTACTCATATGAAGAATATCCTGGACTTCCCACTTGTTGTCTTCACATTTTCTTTCTTTGGGCTTTGGCTCGCGGCGTTTCTTGGCGGGTTCTTTCGCAAAAAGCTGGGCCCCCTGGAAGAAGACGAGCGCTCAGATTTCGCCATTGTGCAAGGCGCTGCTCTAACGCTACTCGGACTCCTTGTCGGATTCACTTTTTCCATGGCCATCAGCCGTTACGAGCAGCGGAAAAACTATGAGGAGGAGGAAGCAAATGCCATCGGCACCGAGTACGTTCGCACAGCTCTACTGCCGACCGAAGATGCGGCGAGGTTGCGTGACCTGCTGACGAAATATCTCGATCAGCGTGTACTGTTCTATAGCACCCCCGATGCGCAGCGCCTTCGGCAGATCAGAACCGACACTTCTCAATTGCAGAATGAGATGTGGTCTATCATTCAAAGTCGCGCCGCGGCTCAGCCGACACCGACGGTTGCCCTATCGGTTTCAGGCATGAACGACGTGTTGAACTCGCAAGGATACACTCAGGCTGCATGGTGGAACCGGATTCCACTCGAGGCTTGGCTCTTGTTGGCGGCAATCGCCATGGGCTGCAACTTATTGATCGGCTATGGCGCACATCGAACCAGTTTCTTGTTCATAGTCATACCGCTGGCTGTATCTGTCTCGCTCTTTCTAATTGCCGACATTGATAGCCCCCGCGGCGGCGTAATTCGCGTGCAACCGCAAAACCTGATAAGCCTCTCTCAGAGCCTACGTACGCACTAAGCCGGGCGCTTGCCAGCCCAGCGTCGATGTCCGAACAGTGATGGCAGATCGGTCTGCCAACCTTCTGAAATTCCTTTATGATCGGATGCGGTCGGTCGCAGGTTCGCCCACGCAAGACCACCCAGCAAAAACGCTGTCTGTTTTGACAGTTTTCGGACTTGGTATCGTCCCGTAATCTCTGCTCGTTGAATACGAATGAGGTGATGTGTGAATCGCAAGGTTCTAGCCACTGCTATCGTTCTCGCGGCGGTTACCTTAGTCTCTGGCAAGTCCAGCAAGCTGGTGGCAAGCTGCAGGGTTCCTAACACTCAGGCGAAGAAACTTCATAGAGTGCTGGCGTTGGGTCTTAGCAACAAGACGGAAGTTCGTGTTGACTTTGAGGACGCACTGGCGGCGCAGTTGGCTAGCCTGGGCCTCGACGCGGTCCCTGGAAATTCGATCCTGCTCCGCCCGCCGGGAACGCAGCTTGACCTCAATACCCTGAGAGAGCAAATTCGGGCGAACCAGATTGAAGCCGTGGTGGTTTCGCGCCTGATCAAAGTGGACGATACCATCACGTATATCCCGGGCACAGCGTACGCCGTGCCCTTTGCTTACTACAACACCTTTTATGGTTACTACGGCACTCTGTACCCGGTGGTCTACTCTCCGGGCTATCTGCAGCAAGAGAAGAAAGTGCGAGTTGAAACCAACCTTTATTACGTGACTTCTGCGCCGGATGGACAGTTGGTCTGGACCGGTATCACGGATACCTTTAATCCCTCCAATGTGCATAAGGCAATCAAAGAATTGGTCAAGCTCGTCGTGACCCAAATGCAGAATGAGGAACTGCTCTGAACCGGGATAACGCTCTCCGTTGTGGAGTTCCGCAGAAGCGAACAGTCTCTAGTGGAATATTCCTCCTGAACTGACACGAAAATTACAAACGTCTAAGGCCTGCATTCGTTTTGGACTCCTGCCCCGGCGCTGTCACTCTTGACAGTTCCATCCCAGAGGCAAACCACGTATGAGTGTTAGGAAAGGAGTGATCAGTTAAGGAGAGCCATTTCGACAGACGGGGTCGAAAGGAGACAAGGATAAAGTGCAGGTGCCAGTGACTCTGGAGACAGCGTCTTTGATTCACCCGCGCCCACGGCACCCTTTTCAAAAAATGTCGCGCCTGATTCGGCCAAAGAAAAGGACCGCAGGCTGGAAAATCTTCGTAACGGTACTAGTCGGCTGGGTTCCGTTGGTTGTCCTCACCGCCGTGAGCGGTTTGCACGGCTCGCTTGTCGCACTCTTGAAAGACTATCGCGTCTTCGCGCGCGTATTCATCGCTGTTCCGCTGCTGCTCGCCGGCCAGACACTGATTGACGAACGATTCCGCTTAATCGTTCAGCACTTTTCGGATGCTGGGCTCCTCAAAGCGGAAGATTCGCCGAAATTTCATTCAATTTTGGCGACCATTAGAAGGCTAAAAGAAGCCTGGTTTCCCAAGCTCCTACTGGTGACGTTCGGCTGCGTGGCTGGAATTCTATTCGTAGGCAATCATCTGATGTTCGATGCACCTTGGTCCGTGCGTTTCCTTGCAAGTTCATTCTCTCAATCGTCGGCTGGGTGGTACTTCGAACTGGTGACGCAAACGATCTATATGGTTCTCCTTGGGCTCGCAATGTGGGAATGGCTTCTCTACGTGCTGTTCTTCGGGTGGGTTGCTCAACTGCAGCTACAGTTGGTCGCATGCGATCCGGATCAAAGCGGTGGCCTCGGCTTCTTGGGCTATTCGCTCACCGCGTTCGTACCGGTAATAATAGCTGCCTCGACAGCGATGGGTTCTGTCCTTTGTTATCAGGTACCGCATTCGGTGTTCTCGCGCGCATCCTTGAACACTGTCCTGGGTCTGTGGGTCGCGGTAATGCTCCTAGTCTTTGTCGGACCACTGGCGATTTTCGCCCGCAAGCTGGCGCTGCTGCATCGCCTGGGATGCCTGGAATATGGATCCCTCGCGCATTTACACGCAGAGCAATTTCACGAGAAGTGGATAAACGAGCGGGGAGGACACATGGGAGAGTTATTGGCCGCCCGAGAAATCATGGCGTTGAACAATCTGGCCGTAAGCTTCGACAGGCTGCGGAAAATAAGCCCACTGCCGATCGACAAAATCACGCTCATTGAAGTAATCGCCGCAGCCGCGGTTCCGATGTTACCCGCGATTCTGACCCAGGTTCCTCTGACGGAACTCCTCAGAGTGATCTTTCGGGCGCTGTTCTAAATCTCAGGGTTTTCGCAACCAATTCGAACTGACGGTATCTTAAGATCGAACCGTCAAACTTCGTTACTGTGACGCGTCGAACACCACCTGGTCATTCCACCACAGCCTTTCAAAGAAGGTGCGCGCCAGGTCGAGATATGTTGGCCGGTGCGAGGATGACAGCGTACTTTCCACGATCGCGGCAATGCTGCGGACCCCATCGATAGCCTCGAACAACTGCTGCTCCCTTGGCGAAATGGGCAAGAACAGATCCCTGTAAGTGTGAGTCTGATTGATCAGAACAGCCGCGGCACCGATAGGCAAACGCTCTTGAACACAGATCGTGTCTGACATTCGAATCGGCACATAGTCAAGCCATGCGTCGTCGGAAAAACTGATCTGTTGCCGGCCGCAGAGACTATCGTTTCGGTACACAACCGCGCTATGGCGAACCATCGTGCCCCGAAACAGTTCGATAGCGGCATACTGTTCTAAGAGGGAAAGACGCGCCATGCGGGCAGTCTGTGGAAGTTTTGCGATGACGCCACAAATAAAGGAGTAAGGCGCTTGTCTCACCCAGCGGCCAAATTTCAATCCAGCACTCTCGATAAAGTTGAACAATTGCGGCACGGAATAAGCGCGATCCTGCGGGTGCAGTAAAGCGTCGGCAAGCGCCGACGCACGCCGAAAGTCCGGGGCTTGGCTCAGCAGGCTTTGCAGCGGATGTCCCGGAGGCAACGCGCTGAGCGCACCGATAAGATCGCGAATGTCTGCATCGGTGGCGTGGACACCGATACGTTTGCAGAACTCCTGCAGCATGTAGACGCCCGCGCGTCCGTAGGGCGCGTACACCATAAGATGCAATGCTCCATCCGGATTAAGCACGCTGCGTAGAGCGCGAAGGCCCGAATCAGGGTCGGCGAGATGATGAAGAACCCCAGTGCACACGATCTGATCGAAGCTCATCCCCAACTCGTCGACCCGCTCGATGGAAAGCCAGTGAACCTGGAGATTCTTCAGGTTGTACTTTTCCTTGAGCTCTTCAGTACTACGCACGCTCGTTGCGCTGACATCGATGCCCGTAACCTGAGCCGTTGGCCAGCGCAAGGCATGCTTCGCAGCCTGAGACGTGCCGCAGCCAGCGATGAGAATAGATTGGCCTTCCCGATAAGGTCTGGTGGGAAAAAACAGATGATAGTCCGCGCGGCGTCTCTGCCTGTCCTGCCAGAGCCGCTGATATTTTCCCAGGTCATCGACCGGTGGAGGATACGGATAACGGTCATAGAAGGCCCGCACTTCCTCGCCTACACCAGGTAATGGCAAAAGCTGTTCCGCTACTTGGCTCATCGGAAATGCCTCGTGTATTGCGTGGGCTGTTTCTCTTCGAGCCATGTTGATCTTCCGAGTTCAGTGAGGTCGTGTCGGACTCGTGGGGCCGAAATGCAGGAAGCGAATGTTTTTTCCAGGAGATTCGCGTCAATGCTTCCCGCTGCACCGATGGCTACGATCTGCGTGCGCGGAGTGCGCTCGCCCCATTCCTCTTGTAACGAGATGTCTACGCGCCTACCGACTACCTGCAGCACCGCCTTCCGGTGTGGTACGTCGCTGTTGTAGACCACTCCTTTAGCCCGGTAAACACTACCTGGCAACTTACGCATGGTTTCCCGCAACGCTTCCAGTGCCAGCGGCTGATCCGTCTCATAGCTCCAAGTGCTGAACACCTTCGAGTGGTTCTGTCTGTGGTTTTCGTCATGACATCTCGGGTCAGTGCAGTTTCTGTCGACGGTGTGCGAGCTCAGGCCTGCTTGAGCAGGATCGAAACGTCCGACACCCAAGAGGATCTCGTTGGGCACCTCGCAGTAATTAGTCTCGACGACGCGAAGACGGCCGAAATGTTCGTCGAGCCAATTCTTAACCTTCTCGACTTGTGCAGGACCAGCGAGGTCCACCTTGTTAAGGATCAGCATGTCGGCAAACCCTATCTGGAGGAGCTTCAGTTCCAGCAGCGGCGGATACTCGGGGTGCGCGAAAACCTGGTCCGCATCCACCACGCAGATGACGCTGTCGAGCCTGATGCGATCGCGCAGGTTGAGATCGGTGAACGTCGCGAAAATCCCGGCGGGGTCGGCGACGCCACTGGCCTCGAGCAAGATGTATTCGATGGCCTCTGGGCGTGCGAGCAAGGCGACAACCGACTCGATGAGGTCGTCGCGAATCTGACAGCAGACGCAGCCGTTGGACAGACTGATCATGTTATCGTCCACGCCGACGATGAGTTCGGCGTCGATATTGATCGAGCCAAAGTCGTTGACGAGGACTCCCACGCGGAGGCCGTGGTCGCCGGTCAAGATGCGATTCAGCAGCGTAGTTTTCCCCGCCCCGAGGAAACCGGTCAGGATCGTGATCGGAGTGGTCTTGCCCTCGTCTTCTATGATCTCCATGTGTTTAAGGTTCCTCTTAAGTGACCACGCGGATAAGAACTGTACTTATCCAAGACACAACCCCTAGTGTCCCGCCGCGATTAGCAGCGGGGCACCGGAACCATGCACCTATGCCGCTTTCTCCTTAACTTTGTCTGCGGGCTTGGGAATATCCTTCAGAAATTTGCTCAGATCAATTCCCATCGTCTTCGCCATCTCAAGAAGGTCGACGAGTTGCGGATTCGGGAGCTTGGTGAGCGGCTCGCGGTAAACGTTCGGCGGATAGTACAGACGCGGATTGATTTCGAGGTCCCGCGTCAGTTGCTCCTGCTGTTGCTCACGCGGCAGCCTCGGCTGTGGGACTACGCCCTGGCCCGTAGCAAGTGGTAACGGGTCGCCAAAGAGCAGGGTCGGATTCGGCAAGGGCTGGCCCGCGAAATTGGGTAGCACGGCGTCGCGTTGCCAGATCGCGTCCTTGGTCACGTTGACGGTCACCACGTCCGGCGCGCCATAGAGGAAAAGCCCTTTCCAGTGAGCACGGACATCGGCGCTTTGCTCGTTGAGCGTGTCATTATCGAAACAGAGGTGCGTGGCCATACCGCAGCGCGGGTTGACCTGGTTGATGAGGTAGCCCGTAGCGTAAGCCAATGTATGGTGGATGTCGACGGTGTAGTTAAAGAGGAACTCGGGCAGCCCGTACTTGAGCTGGTTGAGATGCGCCAGATCGGGTTGCAACTCGGTAACAAAGACGTCGACGCCCTTGGCATACTTGGCCGTCAGGTCGTCAGGCCGACCGTCACCCGTCCACACGAACGAAAGGCCGTTCCAGTCGAGACGGTAGGCCGAGGCGCCGTCCTTGACGTGCGAGCGTCGCCAGTGGCGGACCGTGACGCCGTTCTTGTCGTAGCAGATGCCGTTCTCGTCCTTCCAGTCGAACTCGTTGACCTCGACCTCGTAGCCGTCTCCGATCGGGCATGCGTCGAAGGCATCCAGGTGCCACTTGAGCATCTGCTTCATGCCCGCAACCATTCCCTTGGTGCCGAGTTCCGCCGTGCGTCCTGAAGGCCCGGTGACCCGCAGAGGCATCTTCCACCGTCCTGCCCACGCTGAGAATGGCAGCAGATAGGAAAGGTCGTGGTAGTGGTCGACGTGTAGGTGGGTGATAAAGATGTCGTTGATACTCGGGACTGGGACGCCCATGGCGAGGATGTTCTTGACGCAGCCGGGGCCGAAGTCAAAGAAGAAGCGGTCGCCGTTGCCCAGTTCGACCATGATGCATGTGCCGGCCTGGTCACGCCGCGGCGGGAAGGGACAACTGCCAACGAACGAGATACGCATCTCGTCCTTTCCGATCGGTTCACTGCCGGGGAAGTAGTTCATCCGGCTGCGGACCGATGGCGTTGGCTGGTAGTATGGCGGGAACTGCAGGCCGGTGCTCGGCCCTCCGCCGTAGGGGCTGGTGGGTTGACCCGCAGCTGGTGTTCTCGGTTCTTTGCTTTCAGCGCTCATCTTGTCTCCTTTTTAACTTCCCAACGTCGAATTAAGTTCTCGTATTCGTTCCCCCGTGCTCAGAAACACTTTCCGTCTCCGTCCTTTGCTTTATGGCGTGCAATGCAGCGGAACCCGATGTGGTTCATGCTGGTGTCGACCATCTGCGGCTGCCGTGCTGCTGGACGATAACGCAAGCAGTAGTTGGGCGCGCACAGGTGCGAGCCGCCTTTGACAACCTTGCGCGGGATTCGGAATTGCGCCTGCGCGGCATCGTAACTTTTGGCCGGAGAGACAATCCGCGGATTGGCTGAAGGGCCACAGCAGGGCTTGACCACCTCGTCGGCGTGGCGCGGCGCAAACCAATCACAAGTCCATTCCCATACGTTTCCCGCCATGTCGTACAGACCATAACCGTTCGGCGGGAAGGATCCCACCGGGGAAGTTCCCTCGTAGCCGTCGTCCAACAGGTTTTGCCAGGGAAACTCACCCTGCCAACTGTTTGCCATTGCCTTGCCGCCGGGAGAAGGCTCATCGCCCCACGTAAACTTTTTCCCGTCAAAGCCGCCGCGAGCAGCAAACTCCCACTCCGCCTCGGTCGGCAGTTCTTTTCCTGCCCAGTGTGCGTAAGCTTCGGCGTCTTCAGAAGCAACGTGCACAACGGGGTATTCTGCGAGACTTTGGAGAGAGGATGCCGGTCCCAGCGGATGTCGCCAACTGGTTCCCGGCACCCAGGCCCACCAGTTGAAGTAATCGCGTAAGTCGACTGGCCCGTCGGTTTTTTGAAAGACCATGGAGCCAGGCACGAGATTTTCGGCAGGTGCGCCAGGGAAGTCCGCAGGATTGAGCGGTCGCTCGGCGAGCGTCTGATAGCCAGTCGCCTCTACGAACTCCGCGAACTGTTCGTTTGTGACTTCGTAGCAATCCATCCAGAAGCCGTCCACGCTAACTTCGTGAACTGGCCGCTCTTCAGGATAGAAATCTTCGGATCCCATGCGGAATGTCCCGCCGGGTATCCAAGCCATACCGGGATGCGGTGGACTGGCCGGTGTATTGGTTGTTCGGCTGAAGTGGAGGATTGTCACCGGGAAACCTGTCTAGTACGCGCCGTTACTTGCTAAAAAGGGAGGCCTTCCGACCTCCCCTTTCGTCAGGCCCTTAATCCGCCGCTGCGCTTGTGCGCTCTTTCGTTTCTGGCTTCTTGGCTGCCGCCGCTGCCGCTTTGGCTGCCTGGGCGTGATCCAATTGCGCCATCACCGTGTCGAGGTTGAATGAGGCCGCCTTCTGGCGCGGTGGGTAGCTGAGGAAGTTCTGGATCTGCCCTGCCACGAGAGCCTGCGCTCCGTAAAGCAGGAAGATGTGATCGACCATCCAATCCCAATAGACGTTGGAGTTGAAATTGGCGCGCTCGAACGGATCGCGACGCAAGTTAAACACATGCGGAACCCGCAGTTTCACCGACGGCTCTGCCCAAACGTTCGTTGAGTCCGCACGCTGTTCTTCAAAGACCAACTTATAGTCACCGTGCCGGATGGCCATGATTCCACCGTCATCGCTGACGTAGAAGAAGGATTCTCTGGGACTCTTCTGTACTTGTCCTGTTAGGTAAGGCAGTTGGTTGATCCCGTCGATACATACTTTGAAGGTCTTGTCCCCGACTTTGTAGCCGTCCAAGAGCTTCTGCTTGATGTTCGGGTCGCCTGCCGCTGCCAGCAATGTCGGCAGCATATCCTGATGGCAGACGATGTCGTTCAGGACCGTGCCCGCCTTGATCTTGCTGGGCCAGCGGATGAACGCGGGAACTCGCCAGGCGCCCTCCCAGTTTGTATCTTTGCAGCTGCGGAAGAGCGTGTTGCCGCCATCGGGCCACGTGTCGTTCTGGGGACCGTTGTCGGTGGAATACATGACTATGGTGTTATCGGCGATGCCCAGTTGATCCAGCTTGTCCAGCACTTGACCGATTTGCTCATCGTGTGTGACCATGCGGTCGCTGTAGTCGTCCTGTCCGCTCTTGCCACGGTTCTTGTCGGCGAGATGGGTTCTGAAGTGCATGGCAGTTGAGTTGTACCAGAGGAAGAATGGTTTGTTCGCTTTGGCCTGCTTCTCCATCCAACCGATTGCGGCCGAAGTGATCTCCTCATCGACAGTTTCCATGCGCTTCTTGGTCAGGGGGCCTGTGTCTTTAATGATCTGCTTGCCTACTCGACCAAAGCGGCCGTCAACCGTTGGATCGTCCTTGTCAGTCGCGATGCAGTGCATCACGCCTCTGGGACCAAAGGCCGCAAAGAACCTGGGATCCTTGGGATAGTCGGGAAGTTCCGGTTCTTCCTCCGCGTTCAGGTGATAGAGATTGCCGAAGAACTCGTCGAATCCATGTACGGTCGGCAAGAATTCATTGCGATCGCCGAGATGGTTTTTGCCAAACTGGCCGGTGGCGTAGCCGAGCGGCTTGAGTAATTCTGCGATCGTTGGATCTTCCGGTTGAAGTCCGAGATTGGCGCCGGGCATCCCGACTTTGGTCAAGCCGGTGCGGAGCGGGTTTTGGCCGGTAATAAAGGCTGCGCGACCAGCGGTGCAACTCTGCTGGCCGTAGAAATCAGTGAAGGCGACGCCTTCGTTGGCAACACGGTCGATGTTGGGTGTGCGATAGCCCATCATGCCTCGGCTGAAGTAACTGACATTCCAAGTGCCGATGTCATCGCCCCAGAGAATCAGAATATTCGGTTGCTTTGTAGCCATGTTTTTCCTTCCTTTAAGTTGAATTGGTGTTTAGGTTGCCGGCTTGAGCCGGAGAAAAAACTCGTCGAGGCTGAAATACCCCATTCACGTGTCAATTAGTTCCTCCATGTGCACCGGACGATGCCTGGAGTGGAAGTTGGGAAGGCATAGGCGTGACTCGCTCGTCCTTCAGCGTAGCCGTAGTGGGGCTTATGCCACTGAATGGCGATTGCGGGGCTCGGTCGCCGTGGCAGAATCGGAACTTCTGGCCACTCCCGCAGGGACAAGGTGCATAAGGCCCGCGCTTCGCATCGTCTGCAGTTGTTAATGCCATCACATCGGAGGGCGCACAGCCACGCTGCAGCAGTTGGGCCATTGTCTGCATCGCGGGGCGGCTGTGGGTGAAGAACAGATATAGGCCGGCACAGAGATAGTTCTGGCCCGGATCGCCGTCGGACGAGAGTATGAATCGATCCTTCGGGCACCCCCCGTTGCACAGCGGCCTCACTTCACAGCGCTGGCACTGCGTGGTAAGCGAGTCGCGTTTGTCATCGCCGAACTTGCGCTGCTCAGCCGAGGCTACGAGTTTCACAAGATGCGTCTCATGGATATTGCCGAGTTTGTAACGAGGTTCGACAAAATGATCGCAAGAGTAAACATCGCCGTTGTATTCGAGCGCCGGACCGTATCCGCAGGTAGGAGCGTGGATGCACAGTAGATGGCGGCCGAAATAGGCTTCGAGCGTCACGTCGAACATCTGCACGAAAACTGTGCCGACGTCATGCCGTACCCACTCCTCGAAGATATCGACGAGGAAGCGGCCGTATTGTTCGCTTCCCACCGAGCGCTTCGTTACCAGGTTGCCGGACTGCGTGTAGAGCAGGCGCTTGCGGCCAGGTTGCTCGCTCCAGCCCTGGTTGGCGATATCGATCGTTTCTTCCGAGGCGCGCTCCACGATGGGGATAAACTGCACCCACTTCGCCTGCATCTCGTCGCGGAAGAAACGATAGACCGTTCGGCCGTGTTTCTCGTTAGCAGCATTGACCGTGCACAGTATGTTGAAGTCGACCCCGTGCTTGTGCAGGTATGCCCAGCCCTTCATTACCCGATCGAAAGTCCCGCGTTTGGCGCGGTCGAGACGATACGCGTCGTGAATCTCGCGCGGTCCATCGACGCTCAGGCCAACCAGAAACTTGTGTTGCTTAAAAAAGGCGCACCATTCATCATCGAGAAGGATGCCGTTGGTCTGAAAGGTATGTTCCACGACCTGCCCGGGCCGGCGGTACTTCTCGACAAGCTCGACGGAACGTTTGAAGAACTCAAGCTTCATCAGCGTTGGTTCGCCCCCCTGCCACGCTACTGTCACCGTGGGCGTGCGGTGCGCCTCCAACAACTGGCGGATGTAGGCATCGAGCGTGGCGTCGGACATCCGATTTTTTTCGTTCGGATACAACGCCTCCTTGGACAAAAAGAAGCAGTAAGTGCAATCAATATTGCATGTGGATCCGCTCGGCTTTGCCAGCAGATGAAAGCCCGGCGGCGTGTTGACCGGCCAGGTATCGTCAGTCATTAGAGTCATTCGCTCACCATTTTGCTTTTGGCTACAGGTCCGCCTTGTACGCGCAGCCACAGACTAGGCTCGACGCATGCATCCTGTAACTGTCAAAACGTACAGGGGCGGAGGATCGCGCTTCGCTATCAAGTCCTGCCTGCGCGGACGTGCAGGCCAGAATCATGTGGCGATGGCGTCGAAGACGCCTTTCCAGTCGCGGATCCGAGTCTCTTCCTGAACGGAAGGGAGCCTTGAATACACGCGTAGTTCCCAGTTCTTCTTTCCCGTTCCGCTTTCGATGACAATAAAAAGCCTCGGCCAGAGAACCCTGGACGAGGCTTGAGTGAAACTAACGAAAGAACAACGTCAGCCTAAAGATTGATGGACGTTTTACAGAAGCAACAGAAAACGCGCAGCCGGTGCCTCCGTTTTGATGGAAAAGAACTGTGCGTTAGTTCCCTCCGGCGCTGGCGACAACGATGCCCTTGTTCACCAGCAGCTTGACCTCGACCCTGCGATTTTCACTTCGCCCGGAAGAAGTCTCGTTGGAGGCTGCGGGGTTGGTCTCACCCATTGCGCCCGGCGCAACAATGCGACCAACTGGAATGTTACACTCCTGAAGGAGATAGGCGACCACTGCTTGAGCGCGTTCCTTGCTTAGCACTTGATTGCTGGCAGCGGTACCCACCGAGTCGGCAAAGCCAGCCACCTGGATCACGTAGCCCTTTGGGTAGGCGAGGGCGTTCTTTGCTAAATCCGCAAGTGCATTTCGGTCCTGCCCCGAAATGCTGTAATCCCCGGTGGCAAAGTAGACGGTATGTTCGCCCTTCACGATAAAGTCACCCAACTCCGAAAAGCGCTTCTTGGTGGATTGCGCAACTTCGTCAATGCTCGCTTGGTTGGCTGCGATATCTTGCTTAGCTGCTGCGATGGCTGCCTGATTGGCCGCCTGGTTGGCGGCAATTTCTGCATCGGTCGCCTCCTTATTTGCTTGGTAGGCGGCCATGTTCGAGGCTTGCTGCTGTGCGGTGGGGTTCAATCCTGCCTGGATCACTTTGGCTAGGCTGAGATCGTCTTGATCAAAGGTTATTTTTTCCGCTGTTACTTGGTTCTGATCCCCGGTTCCTTCGAACTTCAGCCTGAGTCCCGGGATCAGGACCTCTTGACCAACTTGCTTTTTGCGGGCGCCAAGCCCGATCGGGTGTTGCACTTTCGTATCAGACGTGACGGTCACGGTTGTAGTTGCTTCGTCAGTTTCCACGGTCAGGGTGCTTCCGGACCGTAGAGTAATCACTCCTTTGCCTTTTACCTTGTCGGCGGCAAGCGCCGATCCCAAGCTCACGATGCACATTGCTAAAAGACTCACGGCGATACCGATTCTTCTGCTGCTCATAGATCTTTCCTCCATTTTCATGCGCTCAGCGCGGGTTATCAGGCGCTTGTAGCTCAACCAAAATCTTATTGATGGAGGGCATGCGCACGGAACTGGCAAAAGTAACAGGTGGACGACAACCATCCGGGCAACGTTGAACTAGATAGCTTGTCGGCGTTAAGAGTGAAGAACCTGACTCCAATTACTGAACAGGAAAGCGGCGAATCACGTAAATTGGCTCGCAATTCCTATTCGTCAGTTCGGCCTGCCAAACCACGAGTACTGCCATGAGACCGACACGTTCTGGTAATTACCGCCAAAGCGAACATAGTCTCCGCTACTTAAGCTCACTTTGATGGCCTGGTGTCGGTTCAATGGAACGGCTGCGGTGACTCCAATGCGGGAACTCGTCTGCCGGGTAGCGGCGTTCGAAGTTCCGCCTAGACTCGTGGTGCCCCCGTACCAGAAGTTGCCATCGAGCGAGAACCAGAGAGGCGTCTTCCCACGGAAGGCCTTCGCGTCGTAACTCAGGTGACCTTCGAAGGAACCGATAGGGCTTTGCGTCTGCGGTTGGGACGTGGGAGGCGAAAAAAAGTTCTGGTTCGTCGTGAACAACCACACGCCGACGTAGCTATCAAGGATCCATTTGCCAAAGCGCCGTGAGTAGCCAAACTCCGGCTTAAAGGCCCAGCGGTTAATTCCCCAGTTGATCAATTTCGTGGAACTATATTGTCCGGTAGGGGGGACCACTCGAAGGCTGGCCCCCAACACAGTCTTTTGTTTCCACTTCACGAACTCCGAGAGTGGCATCGCAGGACCGCCCTTTAGGTTCACGGAAAAGCGAAATCCCGTATCCAACAGGCCGGAGCGGTAGATCTGCTGATTCGTGCCGAGCGAAGAACCCTGAAACGTTCCCACGCCGTAGGGCAGCGTCGCTGCGATATTGGCTGATCGGCCAAAGAAACTGAAGGAGTGATAATAGCTGACGATCGGGACACTGTAAGTGCCCGTTGCACCCGTAACGGGAATTGTCCCATTGAGATCCAAGCCGCCGGTGAAGAAAGAGTACGTCAGGTTGATCGCATTGGAATGTAACGGCGTGATTAAATACGCACGCGGCGCGAGATCCTGCGCCCAACAACAAGGTAGGAATATCCCGAGAAGCATCATTAAGAACAGCAGGCTCAAGCGAATCTCTCGGATGGTTTGAATTTCGTATCCCCCCTCCCGCTAGTGCTCCGTAGACCTCGCTTCCACGGGCAAAACTGACACATCTGCAGGTGTGAGCTTTGGCCAATTCGGAGCCTGGATTGTATTCGTCTTTGGCTCCGGCGCTTGTCGTTCCTTGCGCCACGCCAGAACGAGAAGGACCGACAGCCCTGCGTGAAAGGCCACGGCCGGCCACAGCAGAGTCCCCGCCCCAATGTTGACCCCTATGTAAACGAGATATAGCATTGCGAGCAAGTTGTAGGTCAACATCCCAAAAAACGGGCGGAGCGTGTTGCGGTCCGGCCAACAAGCAACTGCCAGGGCGATCAGGCTGATGCCGGCGAGCCGACCGATCAAGACACCCGGGCCGGTGATTTCAGAGTCGAACAATGGCCAGATCAAGATGGGGGGATAAAGAAGCAAGATGAGGCCAGTCAATGCTTCGGTTACCGCCGCGAGAGTAAGGAGCTTTTTCATAGCACGCTCTTGATCGGGAGATTTGATTCAGCGAAGATTCCTTTTTAAACCTAATGCTTGGGAGAACCGGCTACGACTGACAAAACTGACAGGCGTCCGATGTCTCTGCAAACAGTTTTCGCTCAGAACCCAAGTTTGAGTGGCGATATTCCGATGGCCATCCGAAGACTCATCTCGCTCACCAAAAAAACCCCGCCCAAGAAAGATCTTGGACGGGGCTTAATACGAAGGCGCTCACGTTTTTTTTTACTGGCGCGCCATAGCGATGTTGACCGCTTCCTCCGGCGAGACGAGGTGATCGAGGCTCACGGCGTCCTCGGCAATGGCGAGTTGCACGCCCTTGACGTGACCCGTAAACTCGTTCCCGCGCGCTCCGTAGTCCGGCGAGACGGGAGATCCGTTATCTACTCCCACATCGCAGCCGTCGTCGGCTGAGAAAACCATGGCCGCTGTCACCGCGACCTTGCCCTCCCCGACTTTCTTGCCATCCACGTAGAGTGTCGCGATACCACCCTTGCCAAGGCCACCACCGGCGTAGGCAAACTCCATCCGCACCTGGTGCTCACCTGGAGCTAGCGCGTTGTTTGATTCGGCATAAAATTGGTGAATGCCGAGGAAGTTGTAACAGTATTTGAGCTTACCTCCTTTTGCGTAGAGGCTCCAGCCACCGATGTTGCCGCCTTGGGCGACGATGACGCCCTCAGCTCCGGTTGCAGGTACAACGATCGCAGCCGTCACCGAGTGCGACTTGTTCTTCAGATTGAGCACCGAGTTTTCTGACAGACGCCCCATGCTGCCAAACAAAATTTGAGACTTGCCCGTAATCAGCTGCGGACGCCCTGCCGTATCCGAGTTAAGCCGCGCGCCTAGGTTGTCGTCGAGGGGTAACACGTTGTAGCGTGTCGCTTCGATCAGCCAGAGGCGCTGCAGTTCGTGCAGTTTTTCGGGCATCTGCTTGGACAGGTCGTTCGCCTGGGTCCAGTCTTTATTGGTGTCATAAAGTTCCCAAACGTCATCGTCGAATGGTGGGGTTTTCTCGCCGATGAGAATCCATGGAGTCTTGTGCCGCGTCACGGCGGTCCAGCCCTTGTGGTAAATGCCACGATTGCCGAACATCTCGAAGTACTGCGTCTCGTGGCGCTCGGCTGCCTTGGCGTCATTGAACGCGTATGCCATGCTGACGCCCTCGATCGGATGCTGCTGGACTCCGTTGACGAAAAGCGGCTGGGGCAGTCCGGCCACTTCCAGAATGGTCGGCGCTACGTCAATGCAGTGACAGAACTGGGTACGGAGTTCGCCCTTGCCGGCTATTCCCTTGGGCCAGTGCACGATCGTGCCGTTGCGCGTGCCGCCCCAATGCGAGGCGACCTGCTTGGTCCACTGGTACGGTGTATCCATGGCGTGCGCCCAGCCCACAGCAAAGTGGTTGTAAGATTCCGGCCCGCCCAGTTTGTCGAGGCGTGCCATCAGGAACTCAGGCGTCTCCAGTGCGGAGGCGCCGTTGAAGTTGATCATCTCGTTGTAGGTGCCATGCAGCGTGCCCTCGCCGGACCCGCCGTTGTCGCCGATAATGTAGTAGATCAGAGTGTCATCGAGCAGGCCCAGTTTCTTGATCCCATCGATCACGCGGCCAACATGGTAGTCGCAATATTCCATGAACCCAGCGTAAACCTCCATCTGCCGGATGAGGACGGGTTTGAGCGCGGCAGGCATTTCATCCCATGAGGGGATTTCTTTGTGGCGTTGCGTGAGTTGGCAATCTTGAGGAATGACACCTAGCTTTTTCTGGCGCGCAAAAGTTTCTTCGCGCAGCTTGTCCCAGCCCTGATCGAACTTCCCTTTGTACTTGTCGGCCCATTCCTTTGGAACGTGGTGAGGGGCGTGGGTCGCGCCCGGCGCGAAGTAGACGAAGAAGGGCTTGTCGGGAATGAGAGCCTTCTGCTGGCCGATCCAGTTGATGGCCTTGTCCGTCATGTCTGCCATGAAGTGGTAGCCCTCTTCAGGCGTCTTCTTCGGCTCGACCGGTGTCGTGCCTTCATAAAGCGATGGATACCACTGGTGCGCCTCGCCGCCGATGAAGCCATAGAAATATTCGAATCCGCCGCCTCCGGTAGGCCATGAATCAAACGGTCCGGCGGGACTGGTCTCCCAGACCGGCACTTCATGACACTTCCCGAACTGCGCCGTCGCGTAGCCGTTAAGCTTGAGAGTCCGGGCGAGTGGCGCGCAGGTGTTTGGCAGGACTGAGCAGTAGCCGGGCGACCCGCTGGCGATTTCGGTGATCCCTCCCATGGCAACCGTGTGGTGATTGCGTCCGGTCAACATTGCCTGTCGGGTGGGCGAGCACAAGGCCGTGGTGTGAAAGCGGTTGAATTTCAGGCCGCCAGAGGCCAAGAGTTCAGCGTTCGGCGTGTAACAGGGGCCACCGAAGGCGCTGGAGGAGCCAAAACCTGCATCGTCAATCAGGATGAGCAGAACATTTGGCGCACCCTTGGGCGGACGTAGCTGGGTGATTGCAGGGTACTTGTTTTCCGGATCCTTGGCGTCATACAACATCAGGCCTGAACGCGGTGGATCTGGGATCGGAAGAACACTTCGTTGAATTTTGTCTTGGTCACTCATGACGCTTCCTTCCTTTTGTGGCTGCGATGTTGACGGCCGATACAAGAGAATAAGAGTGCACACTCTTCTCGAAGCATCGATGCTAGGTTTCCCGCGTGGGAGGAGCAACTGTCAGAATGTACAGTCTGGCTGGCGTCCCCGAAGTCTGCGGGATTCATTCGCCTGGAAGCGAGTGGCGAAATAGCTGATTGGTTGGGGGGGAAGCGGCGGTTAAAACTTAGGTTTAGGCGCGTGTTCGTCGCAAACGGCTGCCACTGCGCCGACCTCTCTCACGCACCCGAGCGCCCGAGTAGCAATATTGGGACAGCCCGGGTGGTCGCACAAATATTCAGTGAGTAGTTCTTCGCGCCCGTCCGGAGTGGTGAGGCCCGTCTTGATCGTTACCTGAGGAATGGCAAGTCCCCTTCCCACACTTCTATTATCTGACGGCGAGAGGACTTATGCACAAGTAGTTTTCGATATCCCCAACGAGGCAATTTGTTCTTATAATTGTTAGCGCCAATATCCTTTATAAAATACCCAGCCGCCACCACTGTGGACGTACCGCGGTGAGACCCAGACGACGCCAGCACGCGGCGGGCGAACCCACCTTCCAGCTACCCAGACATACCTCGTGCCGTTCCAGTGCTGGTATCCGCCGGTCCAGACATATCCTGGTGCAGGTGCGACTCCAACTACACCAACTCGCACAGGCGGCGGTGGGGCAACACGAACCACCGTCTGCGCAACTCCGATCACTCCTCCCAGCAGCAGCATTACCCAAAGAACCGCGCGCATGAAGTACATTTCAAGATCTCCTTGTTACAGTTCCCGCTCTCAGCGTGCGAAGGCTAAGGAGACAGTATGTTCGGCAATTGAGGTGCGTGAACTGGCAAAACTCACAGTATTCGGGCTGAAGAAATCCGCTCTTCTTTGCGACGTAAAAACAAATAGATATTTCTGCGGCTTGCAATTAATTCGGTAACATTCCCTTTTTAATGGTAAATGTACGCCGCCATCAGCGCGCTCGCGGTGATAGCCGCGAGGATCCACATCGTTGCGATCACCAGCGGGGCAACGACGGAGCTCGCCCATCTGTTTTCTTCGCTTCTGCGCGTCTCGGCGGCGTCGGCCAGTTCGCGACATTCGGTGAGCACGTCTGCCGGTGTCATCTTTTGAACTAGCTTTATCCCAATGAACAGAACCAGCAAGTCGTCCAAGGTTCCGATCACTGGGATGAAGTTCGGGATGAGTTGAATCGGACTAAGCACATAGCCTGCGGCAAGAGCTGCTACCGCCTTCGCGTACCAGGGCGTGCTTGGATGTTTAAGAAGGAAATAAAAAACATGGGCCTCTTTCCGGAGTCGTTCTGTCCTTTGCCTCCAGCTCGCCGTAAATGCAGGTCCAGATCGCTCCATGTTGGAAGTCAGAAACAGGCTGCAAGTTTTTATTCGAGCGGTATGCCCGTCCACCGTAATCCTCTGAAAGTTAAAAGTACGGGACGGTCCTCGGCGAGACTACTGGCAAATCTGACAGCCGGGAGGATCAATCATTTAAAAACGATTTTGACGAGAAATTTTAGTAGTTGTGGTACAGAAAAGATCGTCAACGCCAACGGCAAGAGCGGTGCGGCAGCGGTGACGGCGAGGCGCGTTATGTCGTCCGTTCCGAAGGGAATGACGCGCATCTGGCGCACGCTCGAACACACGTTCTCCAAAGCGGCGATTGCTTGGATGTCCGCCGCCAGCAGTTTTCCGGGTTCGGGGTTGCAACCTTGTATCCACTTATCTTCGAAGAGGAACACGTTTGTACTGGCTAATAGAGAATATTGCGACGAACCCTTTCGCTGGGCACGTGAGAGTTGGGGCGTGAACATCACCAGGGGACCAAGAATGACCGAAACAAAGAATACGACGAACCCGGCTGCCTCCATCTTGAAAGAGACTAGAGGCTGTCCATCATATAGAACTCGGCTAGCGATCAAACCAGACAGAACTACGCCTTGGGCAAAAAGTAAGGGCGCGAAGGCGTAAGAACTTTTGCCAATAAAACCGATCCCACCAGATCGATCCGGGTGCGCCGCACTCAGGTGCAAGTTAAGTCTCGAAATCTGCCAGAGAAGCCGGAACCAGATCGTGAGACGCACATACCAACGGAGCAAAATGAACTGAAAAACCGGAATGCTAACGAAGACGTACCAATATCCGGCTAAGGCGAGATTCAATTGCTTCCCTGCCGGCGTCGCGTACCAAGTGGGCTCGCCCAAAGCAATCTGGCTTCGCCACGCCCACAGCCCAAGTGCATAGACCAAAACCAGCAGCGTCCCTTCTACCGCAATCGAGTCGCGCGCACGTATCGCCGAAATGACAGCCGCGTTGAGTTTTGGCGAATCCTTGGTCACCACAACACCCCTTTCGACCAGCCGTCGAACCAACGGGCTAATGCGTTGTTGAACCAGGAGCTCGGCAAAGATGAGCACTGGGAGCGCGACCAGGAACCGAACGTTCGCTTCGACATCGTGCAGAAAGGGAATCTTGATGGACCCGCCAATGGCGTGCCTCTGTAGCACCGACAAGAACAGGAGCGGCAACCACACCAACAGGGCGATAGCAAGAACTCGTCGGAACGGCAACTCCAGCGCATCCCCTGACAAATGCGAGCGCCGAAATAGTTGAAAGAGCGGTCCACCTGAGACCAACGAGAACCCTGGTGGCTCCGGCGTCATCTCCGCTACCAATGAGGAATCAAGTGTCTCCAGGGTGGTCTGCATTGCTGTCCCGGATCTCGCGCGAGGATTAGCGGTTCCATATAGGAAGCTAGGAGTTCGCGGACCTCTTAACCACTGGCAAATTTGACAGGTGCCCAAGCGCTGCGATTTGCCCGCGCAGGAACACATCTCAAACGCCTGTAAGTTCTGACAGTTGTTCGCTCATCCCCTTGCGACTATAAGCTGCTCAAGCATGTAGAGTTCGTTTCCAGGATTGAGGGACATTTGGCACTACTTGGACAGGATTTGCGAACCGCATCGCCGAATTTCACTTGCCCAAGGAAACCCGGGATACTTTTGCTCGCTCACGATTTAAATACGCTAATCTCCTCACTAACCCACCTCGTCAGAAAATTATTTGCTCATTCTCGTTGAGTGTTTCTCCCGCCTGCTTCTGAGTTAAAGTTCCTTCTACTAAAACGGCCCGTGGCGCAGCAAAACGCCGTAGAACGTGACTATCCCAATCAGGATAACCGCCATTGCGACCACGAAGGACACGGACCATACATGCCTTCCATGGGACGCCCCAAGCTTGTTCAGAAAGTTGCGATGCTGCCAGGCTGCGGCCGATAATGCCAGAGTTCCCAGAGCAATAAGAGTTAATCCTAGATTGCGCGGCGCCTGCGGACGGCGGATGTTTCCAGCGGCAATTTCTTCGGGCAAGTATTGGAAGAATTTGTAAATGCTGAAACCGAATCCGATCATTGAAAGTGCGGTGCGAATCCACGCCATCAGCGTTCTTTCCGATGCGATGATCGTGCGCTCGAGGGCGAGTTCGGTGCGCTCTTCGGCAAGAAGGGTCCCCCTGTCTTTCCGTGCTGCTTCAACCGGACTCATGAGACCTTCCTCAAGGGCAAAGGCGTTTGCACTTCGTGTTGACGCCGCGCAGCAATCATCCTAGCCACACGCACGACCGGACCGCGCAGAATCACGTAGGGCACGATCGCCAGTATGACGGCGACGATGATCATTTCCCCCGGATATACAGTGCGCAACACAATGAACTGGTAAACGACGTCCAGCACCATCGCGAGAATGAACACCTTTCCGATGCGCTTCCATGCCTCCTTGATCATGTCCTCGCGTTGGGGAGGATTCGAGACCAGTTCCCAAAACCAAGGCGGCTTGCCAGCCTTAGCGTCCGCCAGTCCCGCTCGAATCGCGAAGAACGCCGCCATGCACGGCTGCAGTACCAGTCGGAACTTCATCGGCCCGCTGACCCGGGCGAGCAATTGACTTCCGACGCGCTCCCACATGTGATCCATAAAATCCCTTCCTTGTAATCTGTTTAACCGCCACAGACCCCTTCGAACCGCCTGTCTTTTTCAAAACGTTCAACTGCGAGCAGCCGGGCCAGCGGCGGCCGCGGCCGCCGTTACGATCTCCGGACCTTCTGCCGGGCAGGCAATCGGTACGATCGACGGAAAGTGTTCTTTGACGGCCAACAAGCGAAAGATAAACGTAACTCCAACCGCGATCAGTGTGACGGGAAAGAAGGACCTTCCCTTCGTTAGCTCCCAGAGCAGCGTGTAGATCGTGCCCGCCAGCACAGACGCTGTGAAAAGTTGCCCCGACGGCTTCACGATATCCGGCGTGACCCCCGAGAAGATGTCAATGAGCACTCCGCCCGCGTTCGTGGCGATCACTCCGACGAGAATTGCGGTCCAGATCCCAAGACCGTGCTCGAGCGCCTTGTGCGCGCCCAGAATCGCAAACCAGGGCAGCGAGAAAGACTTAAGGAAAGCCATTGTCCTGGTGCGGAACCGCTCCTCCCTGGTTGCGGCATAGCGATAAATCGCCAACCCCAGCAAAGCCATGAGAACGCAAACGAGAAGATACGCCGGATCCCGGAACGGTGAGGGAATGTCGTTGAGGAGGACATCGCGCGTCACGCCGCCGCCGATACCTCCGAAGAAAGCCATGATCACGAGCCCTGCGGCGGTGAAGCTGCGGTTGTGTGACGGTTGGCCCGCGACCAGCACACCGTACAGGGCGTTGATGCCGGCGGAGAACATGTCGAGTTGCGGATAGTTTGGCAGAGTCATTTCAAATTTCTCCTCGAAGCGTCTGGCCACTTACGGCTGTTTTTCAGCGGATGCACGCTGCAAATATCGCCATCGCCGATTGCAGTAGAAACGGAAATTTCGCCTGGCTGACCGATCAACTTTCAGCCATGGACGCGTACGCACCTTTTCGGACTTCCTCCTCTACTATTCGTTCACTCTGAGCCTCGACCGCTGACGAACGCCACGACCAATGGCCTTCGATTTCGACCACTACTGACCAGCTTAGGAATGTTCGGACCACGACGAGTCCGCCGAGTATCGCGACGCTTCTGGCTGTCTCGTCCAGCAAGATCGTGCGGATAACATCGGCTGCAATCAGGAACTCAAGTGACAGCAAGAGGGAACGGCCTAGCAGTCTTTTATATGCGGGGTACGGGTCTGTGACCCGTTTCGACAATTGCAAAAGAAAACGCAAAGAACCAAAGACAATCGAGACAACAATGATAACCACCGCCAGATCCTGGATTCCCTCTGACGACAATTCAATCCACTCGCGCACGCTATTTGTCCTTTAGCAACATGGCCCTGCTGGGTTGTTCCGCCGCTGCAGAGATGAAATCAGTATTTGCAATCCAGGTTGAACAGCGCCTCTACCTCTCCTCAGATGTGAAGTGCGCTGGATTCCCGGTGCTGGACGGTAGCGAATCGCGCAACACATCAGAGTCCTGTCGCTCATGGGGAGAGTAGGACTGCAGGTCTCTGGGCACAACTGTTACATCTGACAGGGGCGCGTTAACTTTACGTCCTCGTTTGCCACAGGACTGTTAGTTATGCCAGTTTCTTTCTCTCGCTAAGCCGTTAGCATGAATGAGTGGCGAGTCTGACATGGCGCCGGTCGAAGCGACTGTGTGCAACATCGACAGTACCTGCTGCGGCGGAGCGTCGAATTCGGATTCGCTGACTACGAAGTTAGTGCGGTAAACCGCCGTTGTGGAAAAACGTCCTGAGAAGTGACCGGTGGAGCAACATTTTTCAGCCGAGGCCAAATGAGTTTTCATTTGAGAGTTGTGATGTCGAGCGATCCGCGCTTTTTGCGTATCGTCCGCGCTGCTGTGGGCGAGCTCGGATTGGTCTACGGTTTGACGGAGGACTCGTGTCGCCAAGTCACTTTGGCTATTGACGAGGCCTTGGCCAACGTCATTCGACATGCTTACAAGAATCGTTATGACCAGGAGATTGAGTTGAACTGCGAAGCCGGCGACGATTACCTGGAGTTCACCCTCGTCGACCAGGGCGAACCAGCCGATCTGGCCAGAATCTGTGGCCAGCCCTTGAACGATGTCTCACTAAGCGGGCGGGGAACGCATTTGATTAAGGCAGCTATGGACGGGATGAGCTATGAGCGAGTTGCGCAAGGAAATCAACTGAGACTCATCAAGCACCTTCCCGCTGCCAATGTGAGTCTCGAGAGGCAGTGATTGCCGGAGTCCTTGCCAAGGCTCGAAAGTAACCGAAGCACTGATGCGGTTGTCGTTTCGCAAAGAGCCGTGAACCTCGTGCTTCCTGGCGAGGAAGGAGATGAAATGGAAAGGTACATGGGGTCTTCGACCCGCATTGAAAAAGGGACAACAATCGTCGATGTGGTAGGTCAGATTGACCTTGGCAATTCACCAGCTTTGCGCAAGACACTATTGGAGTCCTTAAAAGGCACAGATCGCGTGGCGGTAAATCTGATCGCGGTCAAGTACATCGACAGCTCCGGGATTGCCTCATTGTTGGAGGTCCTCAAAGAGGCACGCAAATTCAATAAGCGATTTGTCCTGTTTGGCTTGACCGCGGCCGTTAGTCAAGTGTTACAACTCACACGCTTGACCGGGGTCTTCGAAATACGCGAAACCGAGGAGCAGGCGCTAGCAGCATGAATGTGCTGTTCGAACACAGCTTTCATCGAAAGCCGCCCACCAGAACTAAGGCGGAATGAGTTGGAAGGGGAACCGTGGTGTGAAAGTCTCGAAAAAAATCGCAGTCATACCGGGTAATGTCGGGCTGTGGACGCTGGATGGGCTCGCCTACGTTGGTGGCCTGGCGGCGCTCGCAGGCGAGTCCGCCTATTTCACATTCATTGGTCCTTTCCGCGGCCAGCGCCTGCGCCCGCATCGGGCTCTGCATCAAGCTATGGCGGTTGGCGTCGAAGCCATCCCTATCGTGTCGCTGATTACGTTCTTTGTGGGCTTGATCATGGCCCTGCAGAGTGCCTACGAGTTGCGGAAATTGGGGGCGATGCAATTCCTGGCCAGCGCCGTAGCCCTTTCCATTCTTCGAGAGCTTGGTCCGCTGCTCACAGCCGTCGTCGTCATCGGTCGTTCCGGGTCCGCTTTTGCCGCGGAAATCGGGACTAAGAAGGTGACCGAGGAGGTGGATGCCCTGAAAACGATGGCTTTCAATCCAGTTGCGTTTCTAGTCGCGCCCAAGTTCTTAGCGATGCTTGTGATGATGCCTTGTCTCTCGATCTGGGCTGACTTCATGGGGATTGTGGGCGGATGTGTTTTCGGCGTTGCCGCCGCTAATTTTACGGTCATTTCGTATTTCCAAGCGACACGAGACGCCATCATCGCGCGCGACATATATACAGGCCTTATTAAGAGTGTGTTATTCGGCTTGGTCATTACCGCCGTCGGCTGTAAAGAAGGCTTCGCCACGGGGGCGGGTGCCGAAGAGGTTGGACGCTCGACGACTGCGGCGGTCGTCACTTCGATCGCACTTGTGGTGGTCGTCGATCTGGTGTTTACCGCCCTTTTTTATTTTATTAATCCGAGTTAGCAAAGGAATTTCGAGAATGACTGACTCCGGCGAAGGCACGCCAGCGATTTCGGTGGTCAATCTCCGTGTGAGCTACGGAGAGCGCGAGATTCTTCACGGCGTCACCTTCGATGTTCTGCGAGGCGAAACCATGGTGATCCTGGGTGGGTCGGGCTCGGGAAAAAGCACCTTATTAAAAACACTAGTTGGTTTGGAAAAGCCTACAAAAGGCGAAGTCTGGATTAATGGCGTCAACATAGCGCAGATTTCCGAGCGCGAAATGGATGGAATTCGAAAGAAAATCGGAATGTCATTTCAAGGCTCTGCCCTGTTTGGCTCGATGACCGTTGGCGAAAACGTTGCATTGCCCTTGCACGAGCATACCGATCTCCAAGACTCCACGATCGAGGTCATGGTACGGATCAAGCTTGGACAAGTCGGCTTGGGGAATTTTGAAGACTACATGCCTTCAGAACTCAGTGGAGGAATGAAAAAACGTGCCGCGGTCGCGCGTGCCTTAGCCATGGACCCCGAGATCCTTTTCTTCGATGAGCCGTCAGCAGGGCTTGACCCCATCATTGCAGCAGGGCTCGACGAACTGATCCTGAACCTCAAGAAGGCTTATGCGATCACCATCGTTGTGGTGACGCACGAACTGGCTAGCGCCTTTCTGATCGCTGACAGGATGGTTTTGATCGACCGAGGCCACATCGTGGCGCTGGGAACCAAGGAAGAGTTGCAAGCCAGCACTCATCCACGTGTGCGCCAGTTCCTGGATCGGGTTCCGGAGCCTGAAGTCACCGAGGAACTGGACTATCTGCAGATGCTAACCGGGGACGGGAAGGCCATGCAGAGTTGAGAGCTTGAGAGGACATTATGAATAGCAAGCGTGAGCAGACATGGGTAGGATTTTTTGTATTGATTGCCGCAGGTTTGCTGATCGGGACGGTCTTAGCTGTAAGCGGCGCATTCAGTGGAGGCGACATCCCCCACCATTCATATTTCAAGTCCGCCGGAGGTCTTTTGCCCGGTGCCACGGTGCGGTACGGAGGCATGAAAGCTGGGAGAGTTGAGACCGTCCGGGTGGATCCACAAGACTCGACCCGCATCGAGATTGACTTTAGCGTCGAGCGTCATGTTCCCGTGAAGACCGACAGCGTTGCGAAGGTTACCAGTCTTGGCGCTCTCGACGAGAACTATGTAGAACTCGGAACCGGAACGAACGGGGCTCCGCTGGCAGCGTCGGGAAGCGAAATAAAGTCCGTAGAGACGGTTGGAATTGGCGCCATCGGGGATATGGTAGGCGACCTAACGCCGGTTGCTCAGCAGGTTCTGCAGAATCTGAATCAACGACTGACGGAAATGCAAGTCACGCTGACTCGCGTCAACAGCCTTCTGGACGACAAAAACCTTGTAAACGTCAGCGGCGGTCTGCGGAATCTAAATTACATGCTCGCTGAGGACCGCCCCAAGGTTTCGGCGAGCTTAACCAATGTCCAGATTGCGAGCGCCAAGCTCCTGCCCTTGCTGGACGATCTGAAGGTGACCACAAATCAAGCGAACGTTGTCCTGTCACACATTGACCCTCTAGTAGTTGAGAATCGCAAGGATATCCGTACTGTGGTCGTTGAGTTGAAGCAAACGTTGTTCACCGCTTCATCTCTGATGGAGCAACTCAGGAATACGACGGATTACAACTCGGAAAACATCGACCAGATACTAGTGGATCTCCGCGTCACTTCCGAAAACTTAAAACAACTGACGGACACGGTAAAAACCAAGCCTTCTTCGCTTATCCGGGGAAGCAATGTCGCTGATCGCCAACCCGGCACAAAAGAATAAGGAGTTTTGGCGAAAGGGGACTGGATCGATTTCAAGTCAAGTCGGGAAGGTGATTTATGTATCGAAGAACTGTTCACATTCTGATTTCGTTGCTCGCTGTAGGTTTGAGCGCGTGCGGAACCGGTCGGCCTATCAGGTATTACACGGTCCAGACGCCAGTCGCCCCAACTCCATCCATTGACGCGTACCCGGTGTCTCTATCGGTTGCAAACGTCAGTGCGCCGGAGATTTTTCGGGACACTCCGATTGCGTACCGCATCGGGGCCAATGAAGTCGGCACGTACCATTACAGTCGTTGGGCTGAACCGCCCGTCGAAATGGTCCACGGCAAGTTGGTTCGGATGCTCCGTGCCTCAGGACATTATCAGTCGGTAACCGGACCAGGTAGCACGTCTGAAGGACAATTTGTGCTTCGGGGCAGGCTCTATGCTTTCGAGGAAGTTGATAGCGGAAGCATCGACGGACTCGTGTCCATGGAGTTCGAGCTCTATGACCGAAAGTCGGGAAAAATTGTCTGGTCGCATTTCTATTCAAACAACGAAGCGGTGGAAGGCAAGAAGATTTCAGAAGTAGTCACGGCGCTGGATCTCAATCTCGACCGGGGATTGAACGAAGTCGCGGCTGGGCTCGGCAAGTTTTTTTCCGAAACCCTTGCCAAGAACTATTAATTACTTTTGCACTGAGTGACAGGAAAAGATGAGCGCGCTATCGAATCTCCGAATTCGACCTAAGTTACTCTTTGCCATGTTTCCGCTGGCGGTAATGGTAGTGGGGGCCGCTCTCTATTCTTCGATCGAAAGTAAGATCATCGATACCTGGTACAGCAACCTGATCGACAATTACGTCAAAACATTTCAATCGGTGACCGCGGCGCGTGGGAATACGATGAAGTTCCGTCTGTTGCTCTACCAGCTTGTGGCCGAGGACAATCCCGATCGAATGCAGGAAAACGACGGAGAATTGGACAAGGTGCAAGCTGATTACCGGGCATTACTCGCCGACGCAATACGCCAGAGCCCCCGCCGCGCTAAGCAAATGAAAGCGGCAGTCGCCTTGTTCGACGGAGCCACATCCAGCGCACGACCCGTCCGCGCCGCTGCCTTGGCTGGCAATCGTGAAAAAGCCATGAACATCATGCGCGGTGGCGTCGATGCCAGTTTGCAACAGGCACGGCAGGCGATGACGGACCTGGTGGACGATATGCAAAAGTCTGCTGACGAGGAATCCAACGCTCTCACCAGGAAAACCCATCGAGCCATTCTAATCACATGGCTAGTCATCGGCTTTGGCCTTGCGGTTTCGTTCTCGGCCGCCTACTACGTCGTCCAAACAGAAGTTGTTCAGGAGTTGTTGTCCTTACACAACAGCGTCCAAGCGCTCGCCGATGGGACGTTGGACCAAGTCATTCCTTATGTCGATCGTACCAATGAGATCGGTGACATCAGCCGTGCCCTGCACACTCTGCAACGCGCCGCTCGCGAACGCGAGACGCAAGGCTGGGTGAAAGCGGAGGCAGCTTTGACCTTGCGACGCGTGCAAGCGGCGCAGAACTTTGCGGAGTTCGCCAACGCTTTGTTATCGCGCTTGGCGGAATCCACCCCGCTCATTTACGGCGCTTTGTACATTGCTGACGAGAGTCAAAAGCGATTCTGCCGGGTCGGCGCGTTTGCAATTAATGATGAGGGAACGTCCCGCGAGTTTGCACTGGGCGAGGGATTGGGAGGACAAGCTGCAGTTGAACGGCGCCCGCTGGAGATCGCCGCTGGCGACCACGTTCGAATTACTGCCGGGATGGCAACTGTGAAGCCCGGCAACATCCGATTTCTGCCTGTGGTCAATCAAGACGTTGTAACTGCGGTGATCGAATTGGCTCCGGTTTCATTGCTATCCGAGCGCCAGCAAGCCTTGCTCGATGCGCTTTTACCCTCCGTGGCACTTAGCGCTGAGATCTTGTCTGGGAACATCAAGACTAGAGAACTCCTCGAACAGACTCGGGCCCAAGCTGAAACGCTCGCGGTTTCCGAACGCCAGATCACCGCCCGCAAAGAAGAACTCGAAACGATAAACCAAGCGCTGGAAGCATCAGAGGTGGAACTGCGACGTGCCAAGGAAGTGGCCGAAGAAGCCACCAAGGTCAAATCGGATTTCCTTGCCAAAATGAGCCATGAGATCCGCACTCCGATGAATGCCATTATCGGTATGTCGCATTTGGCATTGAGGACCGAGCTCAATCCTCGACAAAAGGACTACCTCAGGAAGATTCAACAGTCTGGCCAGCACCTGCTGGGCATCATCAATGACATTCTGGATTTCTCGAAGATCGAGGCCGGCAAATTGTCCATCGAGGCTATCGACTTCGATCTAGAGAAGGTGTTAGAGAACGTCAGCAATCTGATCTCTGAGAAGGCGTCAGCTAAAGGGTTGGAACTGATCTTCGATATTGAACCTTCGGTCTCGACCCGTCTCAAAGGCGATCCCTTGCGGCTGGGGCAAATCCTCATCAACTTCTGCAACAACGCCGTTAAGTTCACCGAGCAGGGCGAGATTGTCGTGAAGGCCCGAGTCCAGGAGGAAAATGAGAATGGCAAATTAGTGCACTTCTCGGTCAGCGATAGCGGCATCGGCTTAACCGAAGAACAAATGAAACGTTTGTTCCAAGCGTTCGAGCAAGCAGATGCGTCAACCACCCGCGAGTACGGCGGCACTGGGCTGGGATTGGCCATCTCCAAGCGACTGGCGGAGTTGATGGGAGGCGATGTGGGCGTTACTAGCAAAAAAGGGAGGGGCAGCACATTTTGGTTTACCGCTAGACTCGGCAAGGGTGGGACAGACGCACGGCATCTTTCCCAGCCAGACCTGCGCGGCCGGCGCGTTTTGATAATCGACGACAATTCACAAGCCCGCGAAGTGCTGTCAAACATGCTGACCAGCATGACCTTTGTCGTGCACGAGGCTGCGTCGGGTAAAGAGGGAATCGAAATGGTCCGCCACGCCGCCGACGTTCGCGAAGCATACGAGGTCGTTTTTATCGACTGGCAAATGCCAGGGCTCGATGGTATCGAAACCGGGAAACAAATCCGCACGCTGCCAAATGTCGCTTTTCCGCCGCACCTCGTGATGGTTACCGCCTACGGTCGCGAAGAGGTACTGAAGCAGGCTGAGGACAATGCTTTCGCCAGCATTCTAGTGAAGCCGGTCACTCCATCGATGCTGTTCGACTCAGTCCTGGAAGTGCTCGGTACCAGCAGCAAAAACAGCGATGAAATCAGGCCCAGCACAGATGTCAATCTCGATCAAATGCACGGCGCGCGGGTGTTGCTGGTGGAGGACAATGAACTCAATCAGGAAGTCGCGTTGGGGCTGCTCGAGAACGCCCGTCTTTCCATCGACGTGGCCGAGAATGGCAAAATTGCGGTCCGGATGGTGAGCGAGCGCGACTACGACCTCGTGCTGATGGATATGCAGATGCCTGTGATGGATGGCATCTCCGCGACCCAGGCGATCAGGTCCAACCCACGATTCCGGACGCTCCCCATCATCGCAATGACCGCCAACGCGATGGCCAGTGACCGCGAAAAGTGCATACAAGCGGGCATGAATGATCATGTAAGTAAGCCCATCGATCCCAATGTATTGTTTGCGACGATGATCCGATGGATCAAGCCGGGCCCTATTCAACCGTCCGCGCCGCCTCAAGAATCCGCGTCTCTGCCAAGAGAAGTTGCGCTTGCCTCCTCAGAGCCTCTGCCCGACAGCATAGACGGCATCAACCTCAAAGAAGGCCTCATGCGAGTAGCAGGAAACAAGCGCTTGTACCGGGATCTACTTTTGCAGTTTGCAACCAAGTACGGAGACGCAAATTCACAAGTCTCAGCCGCACTCAAGAGCGGTGACCAAAAGCTCGCCGAACGCATCGCTCATACGATAAAGGGTGTTGCCGGTACTATGGCGATAAAGCAAATCCAATTCGCTGCGGAGAAACTGGAAAAGGCAGTTCGCGACGGCGATCCAGCAATTTTTTTGATTCTTCAGGATTTCACGAAACTCCTGCAACCCCAGATCGTGGCGATTGAGCAGGCATTGGGCACTTTAACAACGCCCACGCCTGAAAGCGATCCGAACAGAGAATTCGATCCAGTCGCAGCTTCGCACGAAGCCGTACGGCTACGGAGCCTGCTTGAGGCTAGCGATGCCGATTCCGAGGAGACGTTCCATACTCTGCAAAACATTCTCGCTGGACATGTCGAGAAGGCCCAACTTGATGGTCTCGGCGCTGACATAGGCGAGTTCGATTTCGCCGAAGCGCTAATGAAGCTGGATACGATAGTAAGAGAATATGGTTTGCTTCGGGAAGAGGCAAGAGTATGAAGGCTGGAGAAAAAACTGTCCTACTGGTGGACGATGCGCCCGCCAACATCAAGGTGGTTAACTCGATTCTCAAGGACAGCTACAAGATTCGCATCGCGACCAACGGACTGAAGGCATTGGAAATCGCTAACCAGAGTCCGGCGCCGGATTTGATCCTCCTCGATGTCATGATGCCTGAGATGGATGGCTACGAAGTATGTTCCCGCCTCAAGTTGGCCGCTGATACGCGGGACATCCCCGTGATCTTCCTGACCGGTCAAACCGAAACCGATGATGAAACCAAAGGTTTTGAGGTTGGAGCAGTTGATTACATCCATAAACCGTTCTCGCCAGCGGTCGTTAAAGCCAGGGTAGACACGCACCTCGTGCTCCGCGGGATACGTGAACAACTGGCGAGCCAACTATTAACCATGCAACTGGAAATGGAGACCGCACGACTGATCCAACTCTCTATCTTGCCGCGCGAGATCCCGGCAATCGAGGGACTGGACATCGCTGCGCGCTATATCCCTATGACGTCAGTCGCAGGCGATTTCTACGACTTTATCCTGATCGACGAAAAGCGAATCGGCATTCTCGTGGCGGATGTATCCGGCCACGGCATGCCCGCCGCGCTTATCTCCTCGATGCTCAAGATTGCTTTAGCTGCCCAAACCGGCTGTGCCTCTGATCCGGCACGGGTCTTGTCTGGTCTGAACCAGGCTCTGTATGGCAAGTTCCAGGGACACTTCGTCACCGCGGCGTACGTATTCGTAGACACCGAGAAACAAAGCCTCCGGTATGCTGGTGCGGGACACCCGCCTCTCATCGTGAGGGACCAATTGGCAGGCGAGACCCACGAATTCGTGGAGAACGGCTTGTTCCTTGGTTTCTTCCCGGAAGCCACATACACTGCGGTAGAGATACCTTTCAGGAAAGGCGATTGGAGTGTTCTCTACACGGACGGAATGCTGGAAACGACGAACCTATCGGAAGAGCAATTTGGAGTAGATCGCTTCAAGCTCTTTCTCCAGAGCAATCCTGATTTGTCAGCGAACCAGTTCGCTAACAACCTTCTTGACGAACTGGCGCGATGGTCCGATAAAGCCTCTGGCCGGGAACCGGAGGACGACATGACGCTCTTGGCCATTCACTTCAAATGCTCGTGAGAGACCCGCAGAAAGTTGACTGCTCCGCTAGACCAACCACTGGGCGCAACCGACATCGCTGCCGATGTTCCCCATAGGCTATTTCGTCCATACTTGCTCAATCGCAAAGACAGATCCTCGTTTCGTCCGTATCCTACAGTCTTGTACTGCGGGCTTGGTTCTTGACGCCGGACTTTTGTGTCGACAAATACTTAATCCGAAGCCTGGGTTTTCAGGGACGTGAAGAGATAACGCCAAACGGCGCTCCAACTTGCCGGAGCGTTGCAATCAGAATTCTGAGCTCTTCAAGGCACTACCGCTATAAAGGCCTGTCCTCAATAATTACACGTTCGGACGCAACCCTTCTGACGAGGTATTCATCATCTGTAAGACGACTTAGTGGGATCTGTTTCAGGGGAACGCAGCCATGAAATATTGCTGGATAGTGACCTGTTTTTCTTTCCTTGCCGTGAGCGCCGCCTTCGCGCAACAAGAGACAACCGCCCAGCTTCCACTCAAACCAGTCGGCGAAAATCCTACTCAGACAGTGTCCATGAAGTTTATCGAGGGCCAGGCGAACCCTGGTGGTCCGGTACAACTCGCTTACATTCCTGATAATGTCACGGCCCTGGATTCGGTCTCGGGTGTGATCAATAAAGAAGTTATCGAGGTTGTCGCGGATCCATACTCGGCGAACAAGCTGCAAACTACGATGACGGTGAGAACAGCGGCGCTACTCGAACTACACCGTATGCGCAAGAACGCTGTGGACCTTTGCCTTCAGCTCCCTAAGAAGTATCGCACGCACATGCCCCAATGCGCCGCCATCTTCCAGCACGAAATTCAACTACAAACACTTGCGAAAGACACAAAATGATCGCCTTTGCAACGATTGATTTGCTGCTGTCAGGCCGCTGCACTATTCATGCGACGGGTGCCCGTGGTCAGAGCAAGCCTCGATATACCTCCGAACACGAGGCTAATTCCTACAAGTGCCCCTAGCAGCCACATGGCGTTCGCCAGCCAGTGCTGAAAAATCAGGAAACCCAGGATGAAACTCAACGCAGCATTTAACAGGATCCCGGCGGAACGCGGCGTCGATCGGATTCCGAAATAAAACAAAAGCTCCAATATCCCGTTGAGTAGAAATAGTCCTGCCAGGACAAGGGTAAGCGGAGCCAGGGCCAACTGCGGATGAAGAACGAAGTACAGGCCCATCACGATATGAAGGATCGCTAACAGCAAATCCCACACTAGATTTTCGAAGCTTTTGAATCGGAGGGCTGCAACCAGGTGCCCAACACCACTAAAAATGAGCACCCACGACAAAATAAGCACGATCCTGATCGAGGTCTCCAAAGGCGCGATGATGGCGAGCGACCCAGCAACGATCATCATTACGGATCCGAGAACTGACCATTTAGGCAACCGCTTCTCGCTTTCCACCGCTGCATTCATGCTGGTCCTCCAATAGTGTTGTTTCTCTTTCCTCTTACGGACCGTTGCTTAATGTGCGGCTGCAATCCATGGAGTTTTCCTTCAGGGGCAACCTAAATCGTTTGCGGTAATGCTCGACGAGTGTAGGTGCAGCCCTTCAATGTGCCCATATCGGATTCCGGTCAAGAAAATGATCAGGCGAAGGCCGAGTTCGTGTCCACTCATTTGTCACCCATGAGACTTTTCAACCGACCGTATGCTTGACGATATTCGAGCTCGGCCCGAAACATCTCAGCTTCCACTTTTGCCCGTGCGGATTCAACTTCCGGATTGTCTGCCTGGTAGCTCGCCTCAACCACTCGGGTTGCAGACATCATCCGGCGCGCCAATTGCGTGAATTGGCGAGAGCGTTCCAGTTCGAAATAGGTGTTCTTGACCGCCGCCGCCACCTTTGCCTTGACTAATTCCACGCCCAAATCTGCAGCTTTGGCGTTTGTTCCGGCTTCTTTCACTCCATGCTCGCGCTTGCCGAAATCAAAGACAGTGAACGTGCCAATCAGGCCGAGATAGCCGGAGGCCCGCGGAAAAACAGCAGTGTTGATGGCGGTTTGATTTGCGTAACCACCGACGATCGCGACGTTCGGACCGTACTCCATTTTTGATATGGCCGAAGCGGCGTGAGCCTTTACCGAGGTCTGCTCGGCCTCTATCACCTCGGGATTCGCCACCATTGCTTTTTCGGTAACTTCTGTCAGAGATACGTTTTCAACCAGAGGGTCGGGCGGAACGAGTTCTAATGTTGTTCCTTGCGCCAGGCCAAGCATTTCGTCGAGTGCCGCGGTTAACTCTTTTACCTTGCTGGCCGGGCCAATGATTGCCTTTTCGGCAGTGATCATGTCCTTCTCTTGTTCTGTCGAGACACTGGTGATGCCCGAACTGCTCGCCGTCAGCCATTTTCCTTGGATTTTCTTGGACTCTGCTTCCGCGCTGACTAACTCCCGCTGGGCGACGAGTAAATCGTAGTAGGTTTTCTCTACTCTGCTTGCCGCTTCGGTTACCGGCATTCCTGCTTTTGCTCTGGCGATATTCTCGTCAGCGCGAGCGATTTTAACGAGTTGATGGATCGCCATCAGCGGTGTGAGCGGTTGAACCACCGAAAGATTGACCACGGTCTCATTCTTATCAAATATGTTTACGGCCACCTGATGCTGGCGCCCCAAGGGACCTTGCAATGCGAACACTTCACCCGGATGCTTGTTGAAGTGAAGATTGTCAAACTGCGAGCTGAGGTTGGGAAAGTAGAGCGACTGCACTCCCAGTCGATGCTGCTTCGCGGCTTCAACCTGAAGTTCACCAAGATGCACAAGGGGACTACTCGCCGCCCCGGCGAGTTGCTGCGCCTCGTCAAGCGTAATGCGCTGGACACCGCCAGAGGTACGAGGCGAATGTGCCGCACGGAAACCAACCGCACCACTTTCAGCCGTCTGCTGAAGATGGAAAGTCTGGGATTGGGAAGCCTGCACGGTCGGTGCCTTCAGCGGCACGCCGATCGCTGCAGGCAGCTGCGTCGCCGGGGCCAAAATACTAGTCGAAACACCCTGACCTGCTACTGCTGCACTGAGTACGTGGCAGGTAAAGAGGACAAGGGTCAGCTTCTTTATGCTGAAAGACAGATTAACTCCGTTTTCGGTATCGAAAAACTGCGGATAAACTACGGTAGCCGGATTTTCTTTGCTGTCGATTCGTTTCACTTTTCCCTCCAGAACTTAGGCCGAGCGTGTTGCAAAGCGATTGGTCAACACGTTTACGCCTGCCAACACATTCCACGCGCGTCCCGACACGCGAATGGTACGGGCTTCATATTGGGCCGAGAACTGTCAAAGCTGACAGGTAGGACCCGGAGTGGAAAATTGTTCAACCTCTCTCCTGTAACAAATAACAGTTGGCACTGATTCATTCCTCGTGTTGCACTAGCGGGCGACTGCAACTATCTGAGAACGGTCCGTTACGTTTCGGTACCTGGTGAATTCGCAAACGGAGAGCCATGGGGGCTTTCGGTGGCCAACATTCTGACGCGGGAGGAGCAGCAAAATTGAAGCAGAGGTCTTGATGAGAATTGCGTGTGCTCTAAGCCTTCAGCTCATTATCCCGGTTTCATGGCGCGCCAACTGGGCGTGGGGCTTACCATTGATCGTGCTCACCGTACTCGTCCATGCGTTGTGCCTAGGGCTCATAAATCAGAAGGCGGGCCGGGTGTTTACCGACATCACGGAGCGCCACCATCCAACGGTTGTATTCGCGGTCGTGATGGGCACAACGACGTTATTGGCCACCAGCCTGCACGCGGTGGAAGCCGGCATCTGGGCGATGTCCTACCGGTTTCTCGGTGCTATGCCCGACTTTAAGACCGCAATGCTCTACTCGCTGAATGCAATAACAAGTTATGGGCACGAGAGCTTGTTCCTGGAACCCCACTGGCAGCTGATGGGAGCGATAGAGGCGCTGAACGGATGCTTACTGTTCGGGCTCACCACCGCTTTCTTGTTCGGCATCATTCAAAAAATCTGGGTGTTGGGGCAGGCGTCGAAGGCATCACAATATCGCGAAACAAATTTGAAAGAGAAGAACGAGGCCGCGGTAGCATCTAGTCCGCTGCGTATTGACGTTAAGTATTGAAACTAAACTACGTAGCTTGAACAAAATGTTAAAAGGTGAAAGTCTTCGATGTGCCCGCCGAGGAGCACACCGCCTTCCTCGGTGCCGATTCCAAGGGCACTTACCTCAACCGCCGCTTCAAGCCCAGACAGTACCGCTGTCATCGGGTTCGACCCCAACAGAAAAGCTCAGCAGTTCCTACAATAAGTGATTCTTACGTGGACATCTCTCGAACACCTCTCTCATCATCCGCTGTTTACTACGGCCCTCACCGGACGGTTATGTTTCTTGGAAGTGGCGTAGAACTTGAAAATGTGTAACAGATGTGGGAGCCATGCTCACTCCTGTATTTCTAAATAAACCAAACGTTTTGAACGGGATAGATTTTACCGCTCGTGGCTAGAAGAGAATGTTAGTCTGCCGCGTCTGCCTGCGGAATGCTTCTCACGCGGCGAGTTAGCGCCAAGCTACCTGTTTATTTCGTGGGATTCTTGCTGGTGCCGGGAGGGGGGAGTCGAACCCCCAAGGGCCGAAGCCCGGCGGATTTTGAGTCCGCTGCGTATCACCGTATAACTATGATAACAAGTAATTTACATTGTACCAGCCGTGAAAGTGTGTAAGCAAATGTGCCGGTTCTGAAGGTTTTCCACCGATCAGGTCGCAACAAAAACCTCGCCAAGACGCGCTCTTTTCGAGCGCTTTTTATCTGACGACTCCGAGCGGGGCAAAATATCGCCTTTCCCCTCCCGTGTGCATTCTTATTGATTCCCAATCTCACCCAGCGGGGAGCAGATCCCTCTCGCCGCTGTCAGGCACTCAACCAAAGCACTGGCGGTGGCGTTCACTCGTGCAAGTAGCCAATCAGATTGTGAAAATAGCCTCCTGAAACCCCAGGCCTTGATCAGTTCCGAAAACGCCGGGCTTTCACTTTAGTGCAGTTAAACTAACTTTAGTTAATTCCATTGACAGCAGTTCAGTGCTTTAGTAAAGTGAATCACTGTAGTACTAAATTTGCTTTAAAGGGAGGCCTGGCGTGATCGAACGAGAAACGGAACTCGCATTGAAAAAAAGTGACGGCAGGGAAAACGGGGCTTTGGTGACACTCGCGCTGAAAACCTTGCAGTGCGAGCAAAAGAAGCTGGCAAAACGCCTTGGCGTTTCCGAGACGCAAATCACGAAGTGGAAGCAGGGCGAGAGCATGTCGCACGAGAAACAAACCAAACTTCGCAAGCTCATCGGGATAGATATGTACACAGATGTGGCCTTTGTACTCGCGGCAGGCTCGGTCGAGGCGGCGGACAAATGGGGAAAGCTGATGACGTTTCTAGCGGAGCACGCCAACTCCAGCGCCACCGACGAAATGGGGTTTGAGGATGCTGCGCTTCTTACTGAGGATTTCTTCGAGTTGCACTGGCAGACCTTTCAAACTCTGAAACACATGGGCATTGCGTGGCCTCAAGCCTTTCCCGCCGAACTGGAGAAGATCGACTATGAACTCCTTGCGTGGTGGCGTTCTGACAGTCCGGAAGAGGTCGGTGACGAGGAATCAGACTCCGATGCTTTCTGGACTCTGATCTCTAGCAGCCCACACGCACACCTGATTGATTCGATCTACAAATCGTACACGGATGTGTCCGCATTTTTTACTGCGAACCTTCACCCCTTGATCTACAACGAGCACAGCGAGGGTGGGTTGGACGCCATTGGGTCAAGCCATTGGGAACTCGAAGAGATTGAAGGCAATTTGCTCTCCTTGGCGGCGTCCAAACTTGATTTCGAGGACACCAATGGCTTAGTCACGAAAGAGCAGTTTGAATCGTTCCAGAGGAAGATCACGAAAGATTACGTGCGGTGGCTCAGCAAGCTGAAAAAAATGGCTTACGAATCCCAAATTCCGCTCCCGGTTGAGGTGATGGATTTGGTATCGCAATCTGCGGGAGAATTAGGCAGTGAGTCTGAGTGCGCGGAAATGGGGTATCGCTCCTTGCAGATTCACCCCGACATCTACATGAACGAACTGTTGCAAGGCATGAGGATGATTCATCAGGTGCTGCCTGCCATAATGAAAAAACTGGGGATGACCGAGGACGATTTCCACTGCGACAGCTCGGAACTCTCCCTACCCGTCAATGCTCAGGGCTTCATCGACCACCCGAAGCAGAAACCAGACGATGAGGATGGAGACGAGCGGCAGGTGCTGCCCGAGCCGAGGAAACCTTTCTAACAATTGAGCCTTCGTCGCAGCTAGGAGCCACGTGGCAGAGAAGGTGAACCGGAACCCAACATCTACGGAACTGACGGAGATACTCGCAAAGAAGCCGCCGAGATACAAGTTCGGATCGAGCTCGGGAAGGCGCCATCATGTACCTCACACCCAGGTCACGCGCCACGAACCGGAATGAGTCCCAGTACGTGTCCAGCGTTCCGGATCAGACGAGTCTATAATCCGAAATAGACGGGATATTAATCCGAATCAGACGGAGCCTTGACCCGGCATGGACGATACCGATCGCGCCCTCTTTCCTCGCTTTTCCGCCGAACTGGTGGCTACCGCGCTCAAGGACACGCCGGTCGTCATGGTTACGGGGCCGCGCCAGTGCGGCAAGACCACGCTGGTCCGCGATTTAGTTGGGGGCAAACGCGAATTCATCACCATGGACGACGACACAGTTCTGGCTGCAGCGCGCAGCGATCCAACCGGGTTAGTGCGCGCTCTTGACCGAACAACGATTGACGAAGTACAGAGAGTGCCCGACCTCCTCCGGGCCATCAAGAAATCGGTCGATGATGATCGTAGGGCCGGCCGGTTTCTGTTGACGGGCTCAGCCAATATCTTGACTCTGCCTCAGATCTCAGAGAGTCTAGCCGGCCGCATGGAGATCGTGAGCCTTCTGCCCCTCTCGCGGGCTGAAATTCGAGGCAAGAAGCCGGGGTTCCTCAAAGCAGCGTTCGATAGCAAGCTTGGCAAGCCTGCGGAGCCAATGATCGGCAAAGACCTAGTACAGGACGTCTTGATTGGTGGCTACCCCGAAATGCTGCGGCGTGAAGATCCGAAACGACGCCAGACATGGGCACGCGATTATGTAAGAGCCCTCGTGCAGCGGGATGTGCGCGAGGTTGCTGACGTGGAAAAACTCGACCAAATGCCGCGTCTGCTGCAGGTTCTTGCCCACCATTCTGGCCAGCTCACCAATTTCACGCAGATAGGCGGGCAAGTTGGGTTTGACGACAAGACCACAAGGAAATATGTCGCCATTCTGGAGCAGTTGTTTCTCGTTCGTCGGGTGGAACCGTGGTTTCGGAATCAGTTGAAGCGTTTGGTAAAGACGCCCAAGCTGCATTTCCTTGACTCCGGCCTGCTCGGCACACTCTTAGGAGCTAGTGCCGAGCGGGTCGTGAAAGACCGTTCGATCTTCGGGCCGCTGCTGGAAACGTTCGTTTTCTCTGAGGTGTTGAAACAGGCGTCTTGGTTTGGTGAGAGCTGCGCTTTATACCACTACCGTGACAAAGATCAAGACGAGGTTGACCTTGTGATTGAAACGGGAAGTGGCGCATTGGTCGGTATCGAAGCCAAGGCGAGCGCTACCGTGAATGCTGGTGACTTCAAGGGACTCCGAAAGTTGGCGGAGGCCTGCGGCGATAACTTCAAGCTGGGAGTGGTTCTCTACGATGGCGGAAGGCCGGTCCCCTTCGGCGACCGTCTTGTTGCTGCGCCAATGTCTTGCTTGTGGGCGTGACTCGAATTTTCGCGGTCTTCGGGGCGCGGTGGATGAAGGTATAAGCGTCCGGTTGTGACCGTCTAGACAAGTGGGCGAGTTCCTTCCTTGACGTCATTCGCATCCAAGGGGAGAGCGCGCCCAGAAAGCGCTCGATTCGAGAATGCAGAGAGTTCCGGTAGAGTCCAGCAGTATCGCCAGCATCGGCTACGCTCCCCAGGAACGCGTGCTGGAACTGGAGTTTCGTCAATCGGGCGAGGTCTATCAATACTTTGACGTGCCCGCCGAGGAATACACCGCATTCCTCGCCGCCGACTCCAAAGGCACCTACGTGAATCAGCAGCTCAAACCTCGGGGATATCGCTACCAGCGGCTCCCGTCCTCATCGAAATAGCTTCCCACTCTTGTTCACAAGTGTCTACATGTAGAAACTTACCCCACAACTCATCCGGACGCTGTTAATACGGCCTCGACCGGACGCTTACGAAGGTGTTGCCATACGTCGTTCCACACAGGAAGTGATGACACATATCAGTGTCAGTGACGACAACTCAACGCCGGAGCAAAACATGGTGCGCGCGGATAGAGTCGACTCTCACCGACCTTTTGAGATTTGCGGAGCCGCCGCCGATGCCGTGCGAAGCCTTAGTGTCCGGTTTGCGGTCTGGGCCATCCCTTCACCGTCTACAACTTCCCAGCTCAAGCTTTGGCTCGGTCGCCTGCTAAATAGCGTGAGCACCACAGGCGGTGGTTTGAACGCTTGTAGAACGTTGCCGTCACGGTGGATTCGTAGTCCCGACATCTTTATTCGCTTGAAAGGCGGCGCGAATCCGAAAATGTGTAAGTGATGTGTAAGCCAGACCTACTATTTATTTGTCCATAAACCTACTCATTTGAATGTGATAGATTTTCACTCGCAACTATTTATGACACGAAATCCGCTGCGTCTGCTCCGGAGGGGTGCATCTCCCGCGGGAGCTAGCAGCGGCTAGCCGCGTACTCTGTGGGCTTTGGGGATTGGTGCCGGGAGGGGGAGTCGAACCCCCAAGACCCGAAGGTCGGCGGATTTTGAGTCCGCTGCGTCTGCCAGTTCCGCCATCCCGGCTTGGTGCCTAAAACCCCGGCTTGGTGCCTAAAACAAGGACACTAGATTAATTTACAATCGGAGCCTTTGCAACCTTGACTGCTTTCGGCTCAACTGTAACTGAACTGTAGCTGCTAGCGGTTCTTGCTTGCTGCCTGAAGCTTTTTCATCGCCGCTGCCATGGGTGCGTTTATTCTTCAACAAATCTTTTGAATCATGTCGAATCAGTCGACTTTCCTGCGTCATACATTCAAGGTGTACTTAGAAACCGCTATTTCTTTAGGAGGACGTGATGCAATTTGCATTGTTGATCTACGAATCGCCGGAGGCTTTCGCAGCACGGAAAAGCGATGGGACCGACTCCTACACGGGCGCTTGGCGCGCTTACCACAAGGCTCTCGTCGAGTCAGGCGTCTTTGTCGGAGGGGATCCGCTACAAGCGCCGGAAACGGGGACCACAATAAGAATTAAGGAAGGAAAGCGGGGCGTACAGGACGGTCCATATGCTGATACCAAAGAACAGCTGGGCGGATTCACCATCCTGGAGCTGCCATCGCTTGACGCGGCCCTGGAGTGGGCGGCGCGTTGCCCAGCTGCCTCGTCCGGTGCCGTCGAGGTGCGCCTGCTGGATCACCAAACCAAGCGCAGGATCACGGGATGAGCGGAAGTAATAGTAGTGAAGAGAAGGTTCATCGGACAATCGAGCGAGTGGCACGCGAGTCCTACGGTCGCCTGGTGGCATATCTTTCCGCACACACGCACGACCTTGCCGCAGCCGAAGATGCGCTGAGTGAGGCTTTGCTCAAGGCCCTGACTGTCTGGCCGCGAGATGGCCTGCCTCAAAATCCTGAGGCTTGGTTGTTCACGGCGGCGCGCCGTTCCATCATCGATGCTTTGCGTCATCAGCGTGTGGTTTCGGCGAGCGAGCCAACACTTCAACTTCTGCAGGAAAACACAATGGAGACCAACACCTCGACTGAGTTTCCGGATGAACGTCTCAAATTGCTCTTCGTGTGTGCACACCCAGCAATCGATCCGGCCATGCACACGCCTCTCATGCTGCAAACTGTTTTAGGTCTGGACGCGGCGCGTATTGCCGGGGTTTTTCTCGTTTCACCGAAGACGATGGGGCAACGCCTGGTGCGCGCCAAGACGAAGATCCGCGATGGCGGTATCAAGTTCGAGATTCCAGAGCCGCGCGATTTGCAGCAACGGCTCGATGCGGTGCTTGATGCGATCTACGCGGCCTTTGGCATCGGCTGGGACGACTTGGCAGGAGTCGAGGGACGGAGCCGGGAGTTGGCCGAGGAAGCCATCTGGCTCGCGCGAGTGCTCCTACAGCTAATGCCGAACGAGGCAGAGGTTAGCGGCCTTCTGGCTCTCATGCTGCATTGCGAAGCTCGGCGGGGCGCGCGAAGGGCACGGGATGGACGCTACGTTCCGCTATCCGAGCAGGATCCGAAACTGTGGTCACTTCCTTTAATAGAAGAGGCGGAACGGCATCTTGAAGAGGCGTCTAAACATGGACGTCCAGGACGTTTTCAACTGGAGGCGGCGATTCAATCGGTACATGCCGAGCGGGGACGCAGCGGCCGGATTGAGTGGGCAGCGATCGTCGGGTTCTACGAGCAACTAAACCGGATATCGCCGACACTCGGCAGACGAACTGCATACGCCGCCGCGCTTGCGGAGGCGAATCGAGCAGAAGAGGGACTGGCAGTTCTGGATGCAATCGAGACGGACGCAGTCTCTGCTTATCAACCCTACTGGGCGGTTCGCGCGCATCTCCTGCAGAGTCTTGGAAAAGGTCGCGAAGCCCGGCAAGCGTACGACCGAGCGATTGGACTGGCTGAAGATCCCGCAGTAAGAGACTTCCTGCTCCAAAGGCAGGTTCATTTGGAATAATCTGAGCTTGCTCTAACGGACAAAGGTGAGAAGCCTTAACCTAACTGCACGGGATTTCAGGGGCAAAAGGTCTCAAGTTTCGGATTGCCGACTATACATGCCCGATCAGCACACTTCGACTTCGTAGCTGTTAGTTTGTGGGTCTTAACTTGCAGGTCCAGCAAAAAGGAGCAGATTCCCATCCGGATCCTTGACGACGAAATTCTTGGCGCCCCAAGGCTGCTTTTTCAGCGTCTGGTGAAAGGCAACACCCGCGGACTGAAACTCAAGAAACAGCAGCTTAATCTCGTCCGGTGTAGCGACGGTCATAGATACCGACAACAGTTCCTCCCGATCGCGGACCGTTGACTCGATTACTGGTCGCGCGACGCACCTTAGATTGAGACGCGCCGCGTCGCGACCCACCTGTGCATAGTAGGGAGGTTTGCCGTAACTGAATACAAGCGTAAAGCCTAACTTCTCACGGAAAAATTCGCATGATCTCTTGATATCAACGACGAACAGTTGTGGCTCTGCACTGACAATCGTTGCTTTGGATGGCGATGATTTCACCTTGAGCGACGTAGTCGAAAGTCCAGTTTTCAGGGCTTGCCAACTATCGAAGCCTTGCTGTCTTGCGACCATTTCTTGCGCATCGCTGAGCTTAAAGCTCGCCGCAAGAATCTCGCAGTCGGGCATATTCAGGAAACGAGGTAAAAGCCCGCGGATTTGTGCGGCGACGGGATAGTGACGTTCGCGATGCCACCGCAATATGAGCTTAGCTTGCTTTTTGAGGTTCTCTAGATTGGGCATGTGGGCCTCCACGATGAGATCGTAGGTGGGCATTGCCCTTCGGCGACCTGCCGTTGCATCCTACATGCGCAGATCGCAGTATCTGCGACCATGTCAGTAGTTGTCAATTTAGACGACGCCGGGTAGTTTCCTGATTTGACGAGTGGGTGGTCTTATTGCATAGGAGAGCAAAGGAGAGTCTGTGGACGCAAAAAAGAAAATGAACTCGATTGGCCAGCCAGTGCCGGAGTTGCCGGTCGCTGATGTCGAACGCGCACAACAGCATTACAGAGATGCACTCGGCTTTGAGATTGGATGGCTTTACCAAGGCAAAGAGATTGGGGCCGTATCACGCGGTGATGTGGCGATATTCTTTCGGAAGAGGAAGCCGCCGTTCGAACCTACCGTTCACTGGGTGTTCGCCGAAGATATCGATGCGTCGTACCAGGAACTGAAGTCGTTAGGTGCGAACATCGTGGAGCCTCTGGAAAAAAAGCCTTGGGGATTACGGCAGTTCACCGTAGAAGATCTGGACGGGAACCTCTTCTATTTCCACCATGACTAACCGGACGTCGCATTATCCAGCCATTGGGGCAGCGCACCCTGAAGTCCGAGTCGCGCCGCGGATCGGGGCCCCAGTCGGCTTAGCAACCAAATATACTCACGTACGCATCCCAGCGAGAATTGAAGCCTTCTTGACCCTGAAACGCTTGGCGTCCACATCGACATGCACATAGCCATTCTCGCCGCATTTTTTCAGATTTCTCGAACTGTGGTTTCGATGTGCAGCGCCGGAATCCTGCTTTTCCTGATTGCCCTGTGGGCTGCGAAAACCGATGTCGCGCGGGCGCGCGGCCTGGACAAGATTGTAGCCTTGAGCAATTTGTGTTTCGCCGCCCCTTTGGCGGTTTTCGGCGCCCTGCATCTCGCGGCCGCTGAATCCCTCATGCCCATGGTGCCCTCGTATATGCCGTGGCGGTTGTTTTGGGCCTATTTCTTCGGCTTTGCGCTGCTGGCCGCGTCTTTGAGCATTGCCACAAAAATTCAGGTGCGCTGGTCCGGCCTGCTGTTCGGGATCGCGATGTTTTCTTTTGTCGCGATGTTGGACATCCCGGGATCTCTCGCCAGCCCCAGAGACAGGTTTGGATGGACATTGACCCTCCGCGAAATGTTGTTCGGTGGCGGAGGCTGGATTCTTGCGGGAAACGCCTTACGCGAGCAGGGCCGAGGGCAAGGCGGAAGCAAGCTCATAGCTGTGGGCCGCGTGGTCATCGGGATCGCCGCCATATTTTATGGCATTGAGAATTCTCTGCACACAGCGAACGTTCCCGGAGTCCCGCTCGAAAAACTGATGCCCGCGTGGATTCCGGCGCACCTGCTTATTGGCTGGCTGACAGGCGCAATTCTTTTGGTTGCCGGGGTATGCATTCTGCTGAACAAGAAGACGCGGATGGCAGCAACTTATCTCGGTACCTGGATTGTGCTGCTGGTCTTGTTCATCTACGGTCCGGTCCTGATCGCGGCGCTGGCCGACCCGAGCACTGGCGTCAAGATTGAGGGGATCAACTACTTCTTTGACACGCTGCTGTTTGCCGGAGCGATTCTTGCGCTGGCCAGCGCGACGCCGCGAACGGATTAAATGCCGTCTGCCAATCTGTTAGACGCTAGGACCGCGGCTCTCCGCCATCGGGGCTAACTTTTTTCATTTTCCATGTCGAAATAGTCGCATCCTACCCGTCATCCTTAATAGAGGCGGCTTAACAGTCAAGTTGGCCACCTAAGAGGTGAACAATGTGTCCATTCTGTTTGGCAACCATGGGATTAGTCGTCGCCGGGGCGGTTTCTACCGGCGGTCTGACAGCATTGGCTGTGAAAGTTTCTCGCAAAAAGAACGGAGCAGAAGAAATCGTCCCGAATCTGAATAACAAGGAGAAATGAAAATGTCGACGAACAAGAAACGAGAGAAAACGCATCTTGCGATGAAGACACCCCCGATCGTGTCGCAGCAGGAATGGGAGGCTGCGCGGCAGCAACTCCTGGTGAAGGAGAAGGCCTTCACCCGCTCCCGTGACGCGCTGGCCGCCGAACGCCGGCGGATGCCTTGGCAGGCTGTGGACAAGAAGTACGAGTTCGACGGACCCAAGGGCAAGGTGAGTCTGCTTGACTTGTTCGAGGGCCGCCGTCAGTTGATCCTTTATCGCGCCTTCTTCGACCCCGGAGTTTTCGGCTGGCCCGAGCACGCCTGCCGCGGCTGCTCCCTGGGCGCCGATCAAGTTTCGCACTTGGCTCATCTGAACGCCCGTGACACCACCCTCGCCTACGCCTCACGCGCTCCGCAGGCGGACATCGCACGCCTGAAAGCGCGGATGGGATGGGAGATGCCCTGGTACACCCTCACCGACAGCTTCGACAAGGACTTCGGCGTTGATGAATGGCACGGCCACAACGTATTCTTCCGCGACGGCGAGCGGGTATTCCGCACATACTTCATCAACAACCGCGGCGACGAGGCGATGGGCACCACCTGGAGCTATCTCGACATCACGCCGCTCGGCCGCCAGGAGACTTGGGAGGACTCGCCAGAGGGTTACCCCCAGACCGAGCCGTACAAGTGGTGGAACTGGCACGACAACTACGACGCCGAAGCCTCGCCTAACCAGAAGTGGGTCGATATAATAACCGACCCTCAAGAAGCCGCCGCGCGAAGGCGCGCTGAAGAGGCGAAAGCGAGCTAAAGAAGCGCGGCCACTTCGTCGCCTTCAAGCAACCGGCTCAACTGGAGACAGTGAGGTCGAGCGCGACCTCAGGAAAATGAAAACTACAGCCTAGGCTTGGGAGCGTTTCTTGAAGCCGCCTGGATTTGGCCTCCAGTCAGGATCGGACGGCACGTGGGTGACGCCGATAAGCGCGCGAAATAGATTCACGAGCCAACTTCCAGGTTCATTGAACGAAGGTAGTCGCGATAGTAGCGATCGACGGCGCGCTCCAGGCTCTCGAGCGGCGGTGTCTTCAACTGTTCCAAGGTGTCTTCAAGGAGCGATGCAAATGCATGGACCGCGCGAGCCGCAAGCGGATACCATTGATTGATCCACCCTTGAATCGTGTCCAGGTTGCGAACATTATCTTCGATCACTATTCGAACCAAGGATTCGCTCCACTGCCGATGCCACTGACAGTCTTCATTCAGCGAATAAAATATTTGCCCGAGCAGGTAGTCGTCCTCACGAAGTGCCACATCGCTCAAGTACTTCATAAATAATTCGTCCACGAGAGGCTTGAGCACCAGGTTGAGAGCGACGAGGGATTCCGCCCAATCGTATGCGATGAGCAATTTCTCGACGACTTCGCGTAGCGGTTGCCATAGCGAGTCCGTCTGCCACAGAGTTTTGCCGTCGACCGCAAAGCCAGGGTAGATTTGCTGAAGTTGCCGGATGCGGTAAGCGATCCGCTGAATACGACGCATCTCATCGGCTGATTGAAGTGCCGCCGCGATCGTGATGCGCCCGCTGGGAGCCATTTGACCGATGTAGGATACGATCATTTGAAAACCATGGGCCGGGTACCGGAACGGAGCAACCACTCTTGCAAGAATGTGCAGCCATGCAGGGCGAAGATGGGCATCGTATCCGGTAAGTTCGATCTCAGCGAGAATCCCGTCAACGAAGATCTCTTTCTCTCTCTGCAAGTCCGTGTACTTCGTGTAGGTTGTTTCTCTCGGGTCGCGAAACTTTTCCCACGAGCTGCAGACTAGTGGCGACCCTTCCTGATACCGGCGGTACCAATCTTTCAGGGGAACATCGAGCTCGAAGCGCTTTCCTGTGAAGCCTTCGCCGGTATAGCAGAGGAGTTTTGAAGTCACAATTTCGTATTCAGTTGGCATTCGCTTTTGTTGCAAAAGATGCCAATACGTTTTCTGTTGAGACATATACGCTCCTCAAGGACGGCAAGGCACGTGGTTCGTTCAAGCGGATTTGCGAGTGCGCGCGGCAAATCGCCAAGCCGCATCGTCCTGGTTCAGCTGAAGCGAACCTTTGAAGGCCGACATCACAGTCTCCAACTCACCCGGAAAACGAAAGGGACGTCCCAGATGCTTTTCGATTGCCGAGCGGGTCACGACACAGCATTGCGGAACCAGCACTCTTACATAGGCGCCGCGGTCCACCACCATAACGTCCTGGTTCAGATCCTTAATCGCTGCAATAATCGCATTGGCCACGGTTCCCACTTGGAGAACAGGACCGACTCGGTCATAAACGCCCGGTACCTCTTCGGTCATCGTTCCTCCTCTCCGTCCACACCAGCATCCAAGCTAGCAGCGTCATCCGTGTCCACAAGGATGTCCTCTCCCTCGACCCTGATCGGAAAAAGCTTCAAACAGGTGTTCCGAGGGTTTACTCCAGATCCGCTGCAAACATCGAATTCCCAATGATGCCTAGCACAACGGAGAATCTTCTCCGTCAGAGTGCCTTCACTTAGACGACTCATTTGATGAGGACAGATATCGGCGTATGCGTAAATGTGGTTATTAACATTGATCAACAGAATATGCTGCCCGTTCACCTCCAGGCCCATCATTTCGCCACTCCAGAGGTCTTCAACTTTGGCGACCCTTTGAAACCCCATCACTTCTATCCTGAAAGCACGTCATCACTTCTATCCTGAAAGCACGTCAAACCGATCCAATGCCTGCAACCCAGCCTGCGCGACTGTCATTGTTAAATCCATCGTTTCGTCGTTGTAAACCACCCGAACCAAGTCTCTGCTTGCGACCCGAAGGCTGGCTGCAGCCTGAAGCTTTCGTGCCAGGGCTTCGAGTGTGTCCCGGTCGTCAGCCAGAATCAAAAGACCGACTACGTCACCTTGCAGGAAACCGTAAAGCGGAATTGGCATAAAGGTCAGTCCAGCAAGCTAAGCGGCAAGGTCCTTTCCAGCTCCGAGCCACTCATAATTACCGTTATGAGCGTCTTTGCCCCAAGTATCAGGAGTGAGATTAAAATACTCAGTCAGCAAATTGGGCAACTGAGCCGGTGCCTCCCCCGAGAGGACACGCTTCACGATATCCTTGTGGTTGGCATATCTTTCGGGCTCATGCAAAAAAATCCACTGGCACGGCTCCGAGCAGAAAATGTACTTGCGCCCATCGTGGACTAGGACCCTCGCAGTGTTTTTACGCGGCGTACCAGCACTCAGCGGCAACTGACACAAATCGCAAAAAGTTGGCATAGCAGTTCCGTGGACAGCCAATTCGTTTTCCGCTCCCGGCCCCACGGTCCTCCAACGTTCGCTGATTTGCTCCCACACCGCGTCCATGTCATCCCAATATTTGGGATATTTCTGGCGCAACCACTTCCTCTCTGCCGGGCCTGGTATGACGAAATTGAACCATAACGTCGCACGGTAGCTGTAGGCGCTTGCGTAGATCATGTGATGGTAGATGTCAAGTTCGTCCATCAGAAGATCCCAATACCACGGTTTCTCGAGTCCGAATTCGTCCAAGGTGCGCAGAAACTGATCGATAATCCACTCTTCCATGAACTCTTTGAATGAGTAAGGACGTTGGTCCGGTGCGGTCAAATAATCGATCGAGAGTCCCGTCAGAATCGAGAATAGGCGCCAGTTTCGCCAGAACCATTTGTCGACCAGGTACTGCGTGTACTTGGGGTCGTGTTTCATGACGGTAGCGAGAACGGGGTGCCCAATCTGTGCATGCCTGGCCTCGTCCGTTTGAATGCTGGTGACCATCCTCTCGAACATGTGGTCACTCGATTCGCGAGCCAGCGATGCCAGTCCGACGAATTGCAAATTTGTGAAACCGGTTTCGAGCACGACGTTGGTGGCGATATGAAATTCGATCGCGTTTTGTCCGACGGTTAGCTCATCGAAGAAATGTCGCGCGGCAACTGCGAACCAATTGTTCGTGTGGTAAAACTTGTGGGCCCAATCGAACTGCGAGTCCAGGCGCAGTAATGGATGAAACAGGAGCAGCGGAATTTGAGTATGGCGATATTCATCCAGGGCTCCAAAAGTCGCCATGGTTCGCCAGGCGCTATCGCGGCCAAACCTCGCACCCCGCAGATTGCCGATGACGCCGGTGAACTCCGCAAGTGGTAATGCCGCTGCGTGTACCTTCAGACTGTTCAACCACGGCAAGGCCAACTTCTGCACGTTTTCTATGCGCCCTACCGCATCGTGCACAGCCTGTACAGCCATATCCTTTTCGTATTGGTTGTCGACGTATTCGCGATAGGAAGTCTTGAATGATTCTTCCCAGTCCTTCCATTCGGAATGAGGTAGCCAAGGCCTTCCGCTGATCACCTCTGGGAAGACTTCGTCTTCTCGCACATAGGAGTAGTCCCAATCCAGCTTACGGGCGAGGGGCAGCCATTCCTCCCGGCCCAGCATGTTTCCTCCTGACCGCACGGAGAAACCCATGGCATACCACTTGACTCGCCATCGCTCGGTGCGTGCGCTGAATTGAATCGAAGAAAAAAGGACGACTGATAGCGGAAGATATTACCCTCGACGAGTAAACGCGTCAATACAGTGACCGATGTAGACAGGATGACTCCGGTTTCTTATACAATATTTACTCGTTTCTCGCTGCTTCGAGACTCCGGTACCACGTCACTCCAAAAGGGGGGCACATCAGATGCAACGCCCACGATCCAGCCTCCATAAGACTTCCGAACGACCTGAAGACGGGCAAGAGGAACGGCCACGCGTCACCGAAATCCCTAACGATCGAGAACGGCGTGAACTTAGTTTACGCGGTGTGATGGATACGATTCCGGGACTGGTGTGGAGCGCCCTTCCTGATGGCGACGTCGAATTCTGCAACCAAAGATGGCTTGACTACACGGGGATGTCTTTCAATGAGATCAAGGGGTGGGGATGGACCGCGGCGATTCACCCGCAAGACATAACCGGTTTGCGAGAGCGGTGGCGAGCGGCTTTGGTACAGTCGACCTCACTTGAAGCCGAGGCGCGTATGCGCCGGGCTGACGGATGCTATCGGTGGTTCCTGATTCAGGCTGTGCCTCTGCGCGACCCCGGCGGGCGGATTATCCGCTGGTACGGGACCAACACGGACATCGAAGAGCTAAAACTCGCACAAGAGGAACTGCAGAAGCAGACTTCTCGTTTAGACGAGTTGTTTGAACAGGCTCCGGAAGCGGTTGCTGTCCTAAGCACCGAGGACCGCATCGTTCGCATCAACAAGGAATTCACGCGCATGTTCGGTTATGAATCTGACGAAGTTGTGCAGCGCTCTATCAATGACCTTATCGTTCCTGAGGCTGAGATTGAGAGCTCCGGAGCATATACGCGCCTGCTGAAGCAGGGTGGCCGAGTAGAGGTCGAGACCGTTCGAAGACGCAAGGATGGGACTGAGATTGACGTGTCTCTTCTGGCTATTTCGGTTAGAACGCCTTCCGGCGAGCAGGTCGTGAATTACGCCATATACCGCGACATCACTGAACGGAAGCGCGCTGATGAACGCTTGCGGGAAAGCGAGGCCCGGTTCCAGGCAATGGCCGATACGGCACCGGTGTTGATTTGGATGACTGGAACCGATGCCCTTTGCAACTATTTCAATAAGCCATGGCTCGAGTTCACCGGCCGAACCATGGAGCAAGAAGTAGGCACAGGATGGATCGGAGGCGTGCACCCTGACGATGTGCAAGGCTGTTACGATGGTTTCCTGCCTGCCTTCCACGCTCGCAAGCCTTTCAGAATGGAGTACCGCCTCAGGCGAGCGGATGGTGAATACCGTTGGCTAATGGAGAGTGGCATTCCGCGATATACGGGGGCGGGAGAATTCGCCGGCTATATCGGTTCGAACATTGACATCACTGACCTCAAGGGCGCAGCAGCAGAGCGCCAGAGATTGCACCAACTGGAAGCAGATCTCGCCCACATGAACCGCGTGAGCATGATGGGAGAATTAACCGCCTCACTGGCTCATGAGATCAAACAGCCGATCGCCGCCGCCCTAACCGACGCCAAAACCTGCGTGCGGTGGCTACGGCGCGATACTCCTGACGTCGCTGAGGGTTGCGAGGCGGCATTAAGAATGATCCATGACGCAACGCGCGCTGCCGAGGTTATCGACAGGGTTCGCTCGCTTTACAGGCGAGATACCTCGGAGCGGGAACCGCTTGATATAAACGAAATCATTCGAGAAATGACTGTCCTGCTGCACGATAAAGCGAATCGGACTGCCATTTCAATCCGCACCGAGCTCGACTCAGGGCTTCCGCTGATCACAGCGGATCGCGTCCAGTTGCACCAGGTCTTAATGAACCTGGTCCTCAACGCCATCGAAGCGATGAAAGATGCGAACGGTGAACTGACCATCACGTCGAAGAGGACCGCCGATAGTCAGCTGCTCGTTTCGGTGAGTGATTCGGGCATCGGCCTTCCCGTGGGAGAAGTCGATCGCATTTTCGAGGCCTTCTTCACCACCAAAGAGCAAGGCACCGGCATCGGACTGTCCATCAGTCGGAGGATTATCGAGTCTCACGGAGGCCGTTTGTGGGCGTGCGCCAATAGGGGAGGCGGCGCAACATTTCAGTTCACACTGCCCGCCGACGTGGTGGCGTCCTCACCGCCAGCCGCCTGACCTTGGGATAGTCTCGATGTTCTTGCGTGCAGTCTGGAGTGAACCCCAGGAGCCACTCGGAACAGGCACACCGTGCGGGGAAATGAAATGCTTGCTCTCATTCTCGCCAATCGGACCACACACGCATCCCAGACATGTCCGCTCATCCATCAGCACCATATTCGTCCAGAGTACGAACATTCAGCGATCAGGGTGAAACGGCATGCCACGATACCCAGCACTCGCAGGTTCTGGAGTGTGCAGATCCAAATTGACCACAATGGGATCCTGCCCGTTCCGCACGACCACAGCTTCGCATATCTCATTTGGGCTGGCATTGATTTCCTGGTGAGGCACGTACGGTGGAACGTAAATAAAGTCGCCCGGCCTGGCTTCTTCGCTCAGTTCCAGTTGATCGCCCCATCGCATTCGAATTCGGCCCTTAACGACGTAAAGCACGGTCTCCAGCTCTCCATGGTGATGCGGTCCGGTCTTGGCGTCCGGTTGAACCACCATTGTGCCGGCCCACAACTTGCTTGCTCCAGCCGTCGCATGGGTAATTGCAGCGGCGCGCTTCATGCCCGATGTCTGTGGTGTATTCAAATCAAGCTCGTCCGAATGTACGATTTTGACTCCATGTTTTGCCCAATCCATTGGCAAACCTCTTATTGGGTTCCGCATTTTTGCTGCCGCGAAGCCTGCGGGGAGCGCACTGCATTCGCATGCCTTCTGGGTTCTCCCGTAACCACGCGATAGGACTCAAGAGACGCGAACCAACGGCTTCAGATTGGCTGCGCCGAAAGCCATGCTGCCGCAATCAAGCACGCGGTAATCACTATTGAGAAAACGACAGGGAGGATAAAAAGATATCTCCAGCTCACGACTGTGATGGCGGCAAAGCAAACAGCGAACGCCCATGCAGTGCCGCGCATAAGCGCTAAGGTCTCTGCCGGAAGGCCACCTAGTTGCCACGCTAATATCGCCGCGAAAAAATAAAACACGCCGACAGAGAATCCAGCTGCAACAAAAAGGTCCCAATATGTCCGGCTAAACCCCTGCACGTCAAAGTGAATGGACCGCATGGAGCCGAGAAGGGCATCCACGCCCCAATTGGGATCGGACTGGCGAAAACCAAGTGTATGTCCGACCGCAAAAAACAGCAGAAGAACAGCGGCGATTCGATAAAAGAGAGAGGCCTTCATGTCTTGCCTCCAGAGATAACGGCTGAAGTGTACCACCGTACTCGGCCCACACTTGCGACTTAATGGAAGTAAAAGGAAAGAGAGCACCAAGCCTGATGGCTCTGCCGATGTCCGGAGTCTTTTGTGTCCGCTGCGTCTGCCAATTGCGCGATTCGGACTGGGGATCCAAGAAGCGGAGAAGCTAGCTTAATTGACCGTCCGCGCCTTGCAACAGCGTTCTCGGAAATGATCGGTTCTGTTCTCTGTTCGAATATCGGCGCCGGCTCATCCTAAGCCTCGACCGCGGTTTCAGTCTGCACTGGAAGATTAGCCTGCAACCAGGCATCAAAGCCGCCGATCACATTGGTGACGTTTTGGAAACCGGCTCGCCGCAGCAGGCTGCACGCGATCATGCTGCGATACCCGCTCTTGCAATGAACGGCAACGGGCCGGTCGCGGTCTATCTCTGGCGGAGAAATCTTGAAATTGTCCAGAGGCCACCATGCTGCGCCTTCCAGGTGTCCGGCATGCCACTCGGGTTCGCGGCGTACATCGAGTACCTGGGAAGCTTTATCTCGGAGGCGATCCCGCAAAACACTCACCGTGATCTGTGGCAGTTCGGCGAGCGCAAATCCCGCCTGTTTCCATGCTTCTATGCCGCCCTTCAAATATCCAAGGGCATCTTCAATGCCTACTCGCGCCAATCGAAGCCGGGCTTCGGACACTTGTTCAGGGGAGTCCGCGATCAGCACGGGCCGCGCGGACAAACCCAGAACCGTTCCCGCCCAGGAGGCAAACTGTCCTGACAGCGCAATGTTGATCGCGCCGGGTACGTGTCCGCCGGCAAACTGATCGCCGGGGCGAACATCGAGTGCGACGAATCCCTCGTCCAGCATTGACTTCAACTGAGCCGCTGAGATCGACGGTAGTTCTGTGAGGCCGGAGAGCGCAGAAGCGCCTTCACGATTAATTTCGGCATCTTGCAGAAAATATTCGGGACGCGTGGGCAAGTTGGCGGTCAACTGCCGAATGAATTCTTCTTTGCTATTGATTTGCAACGCGTAGTTGGTGAGCCGCTCAGTGCCGATGGTTGAGGAACGCTCGGCGCGCATGTTGCGTCCACACAGGGAACCGGCTCCGTGCGCCGGATAGACGAGCACTTCATCGGCGAGCGCGAGCAATTTGTTATGCAAGCTTTCGTAGAGCATGCCCGCTAATTCAGGTGGGGTGTGCGTCTTCGAGAGGTCCGGCCGTCCCACATCGCCCAAGAACAACGTATCCCCTGTGAGAACCGCCCACGGCTGGGTCGACTTTTCCTCATCGACGACTACAAGGCAGATACTTTCAGGTGTGTGTCCTGGCGTGTCCAGAATTTTGAGCACGATCTTGCCCACCCGCAGTTCGAAGCCGTCTTGGACATCGATGTGGGCGAATCTCGCCCCGGCTTGAGCTCCGATGTAAATCTTCGCCCCGGTACGGGATGCGAGTTCTTTGTGTCCGGAAACAAAATCGGCGTGCAGATGAGTTTCAAAGATATGACCGATCTTGACTCTGTGTTCTTCCGCGGCCTTCAGATAAATATCGACGTCTCGCTGCGGATCGATTACGACAGCTTCGCCCTGCGACGCCAGCATGTAGGAAGCATGGGCCAGGCAACCCAGATAGAACTGTTCGAAGTACATCGCCGCCTCGGTCAAAAATTAAGGAACTTGCAGAGATTCAACCCGGATCATCATAACCCCATGTAGCCTTCCAAGCCTGACTTTATGCGCGCGGCCTGTTTTTTGGATTCGCTTTGGCAGCGAGAAACTTGCTATTCTTTACTCAGATGTTTGCGCTACAATGCAGGCTTGTTGCGCTACTTGCCTGCCCACCCAGCGCAATAAGCGGGAAAGAGTATCCGGTTTCCCGCAGGAGGTAGTTCGATGTACCGGCCCCCCGGTAGCAGCAGCGGAACCAATTTTCCGTTCGATGTCGAATCAACTATTCGTGGACTTACCCAGGATTTTTGCACGGCATTCAATACAAGTAATTATGATCAAGCGGCGGCGTTATTCGCTTCCGATGGCGTCTTGATGCTTTCGCATCGAGAATTATCCCAGGGATCGAAAGCGATCGAACGCATGCTGCGGCAGTACGGCGACTCCGGATACCATAATCTGCGGTTTGAAACTACACGCGTCGATCATTCGGGCGACACGGCCATCGAATTGGGCTGTTATACCGTTTCAACCCAAGTGGGAAATACAACCGTCGCCGATGAGGGAAAGTTCTTGCGTGCCTGGCATCGCCTTGGCGCCTGGCGAATTGTCGCTGATTCGTGGAACAGCAGTCTGCCCATCGTCGATCAGGAAGTGAAGTTTGGCGGGGGCACAAAAGTCGCTTAGCTTGGTTCCGGTCCGGGCCAGCGACGCGAGCGTAGGGTTGGTTTTGGTAGGAAAATAGCGCGACTCTTTTTGGCTGAGAGGATTCGACGATGATGCGTGACCTAGCGCCTACCCGAAGCACTTTTGGAACTCTTAAGTCCGACACTGCTAGCACGAATTCTGGTTCTGGCGCTGCGGCACGCTTCTGTCCGAACTGTTCGACGGAACTGCAAGAGCATCGCTGCAAACTGAGTTGCCCGAAGTGCGGCTTTTATCTGAGCTGTTCCGACTTCTATTGAAAGAATCCGCATTTAGCACTTCGCACCTAGTTGTCGACGATATCCTCGAAGAATTCAAGGGTTCAGTGGTTGGTCTGATTGCTGATTGCTAAGTGCTAATTGCCCGCCGACCTGACACCTTCCCGCGCTTCCATCTACAATAGTTGTGATTATCACTTCATAATTCGAGGAGAGAACAATGCAACGTAAGGCAAGCGCGGTCTGGAAGGGTGGGCTGAAGGATGGCAAGGGTTCGGTATCGTCGGCAAGTGGCGTGCTCAACAATACTCCCTACTCCTTTAGCACACGATTCGAAAACACTCCCGGCACCAATCCTGAAGAATTGATTGCAGCGGCACACGCTGGGTGCTTCTCGATGGCGCTTTCCGGGCAGTTGGGCGCCGCGAATCTAACCGCATCCAGCATCGAAACCTCGGCTACGCTGACGATGGAAAAGCTCGATTCTGGCTGGGCGATTACTGCGGTTCATCTGGACGTCGTCGGCCGCGTGCCCAATGCGGATCAGGCTGCTTTTCAGAAGGCCGCGGAGAACGCTAAGAGCGGCTGCCCTGTGTCAAAGGTGCTGAAAGCCAACATTACGATGACGGCTAAATTGGAAGGGTAAAAGGATTAAGAGGCTGCGGGGCGCAGGCTCTAGGCTGCAGGCTGCAGGCTTCAGGCTCCGAGATTGAAAACCGAGCTCCGCGACTTGAATTGGAGACTTGGCGCAACTCCAGACTCCTGTATGAGACTCGAAGCCTAAACCATGAAGCCTAAAGCCAAGTACTCCAAAGTTTGACAGGCAGCGAGGCGCCTGTAGAATATTCTTGTGGTTCTCTCCTGAAAGGGTCGCCTGCAAGGGTCGGCCTGTAACCGGATCACTATTGCCATCGTGGCGGAATTGGCAGACGCGCATGGTTCAGGTCCATGTACCCGCAAGGGTGTGGGGGTTCGAGTCCCTTCGATGGCACCAGGCTTTTCTTGACGTTCGTCGGCATCCATTCGTTTGAGGATTTCCGATCGATACATCGGTATCGTTGTATCCGGCATTTCTCTTTCATTCACAAGCGGCTCTGCGAGAAAATAACGAATATCAGAAAATGCGCCAATCACGCGCTCTGCGTATCCTGAACATTGTGAACCTGATTCAGTGGCAAATCGCAGTCGTTGTTGTTGGTAGCATGTTGGCGCGCGGGCAGAGCGTTCGAAGTTTACCCTCTGCAAACCTTCCTTCCGCGCCATTCCAACCGATCACCGCTCGCCAGCGCGTCCTCTGGGTAGTCGACAACACGCTTGGCCCTGAAACCCTCACCGTGGGACTGTTCAGTGCGGGCATCGGCACCGCGCGTGACAGTCCCAAGGAATACGGGCCCCATTGGGGAGGATTCGGGGATCGCTATGGGATGCGCCTTACGGGCGTGTCCACCGGCAATGTCATGGAGGCCGGACTTGGTGCGTTGTGGGGAGAGGATCCCCGCTATGGTTATTTTAGGAATGCCAGCGACCCTCTCAAAGACCGACTGCGACGTGTGGTATTCATGACCTTCGTGGCTCATGACCGCCACGGCAATCGCATGCCTGCCTACGCCCGCTATATTGCCACGCCTGGAAATAACTTTCTTTCCAATACCTGGCGGGCAGACAGCGAAGCCACAAATCAGGCCGCAGCCTTGCGAACTGTCTGGGGTTTCGCGGGGCTGATGGGCAAGAATGCGTTTACAGAGTTTTGGCCCGATGTCCGGCAATGGGTGTTTCACAAGAAAAACTGAGCCGATCTGCATCAACCCCCGCAACAATTGACATTTGATCCTTTTCTTTGACAATCCAGTGACAGATGGTCCGGCGGCCATCCCGTATAATTGTTCTCATTCGTCATGCCTGTCAGCCTCGATGAAATAGTTGCTGCGACCCGCCGAAGAGTTAGTGAAACTAAGCCTGCGACCGACCTGCGTCAGCTTGATCGACAAGCTGGAAGCCATGTGCCGCGCGGCTTCCGGCGGAGCTTGGAATCGGGGAACGGAAGTGGCATGGCGGTCATAGCGGAGTTGAAACGAGCCTCGCCTTCGCGCGGATTGATTCGATCTGACTTCGATCCGGCCCTTCTGGCAAGAGAGCTTGAAAGCGCGGGTGCGGTGGCGTTGTCGGTATTGACGGATGAGGAGTTTTTTCAAGGATCACTGGAAAACCTGCGGCGAGCATCGGCTGCGACAAAGCTACCCTGCCTGCGCAAAGATTTCATCATCGATGAATTCCAGTTGCTGGAAGCGCGCGCCAACGGCGCGGACGCAGTCCTTTTAATCGTGGCAGCGCTGCCTACCTCGGAATTGACGACGCTCGCACGGCGCGCCTACGAATACGACCTTGATATTTTGTGCGAAGTGCACGACGAGGAGGAATTACAACGTGCCGTTGACGCAGGATGCACTCTCATTGGCGTAAATAACCGTAATCTGCGAACCTTCCAGGTCGATCTCGAAACAGCCGTTCGGCTGGCCGATCTGATTCCGAAGAATGCGTTTACCGTGGCGGAGAGTGGCATTCACAGTGGAGCAGATATGGCTCGTCTGCGTGCGGCGGGTTATCGGGCTTTTTTGATTGGTGAATCGCTGATGAAGGCCAAGTCGCCGGGGGCAGCGCTGAAAACGCTTCTGGCGGAGGCGCTACGCGAGTCGAAGGCGGTTGCCAGAACATAGTCTCTTGAAAACCGGGAACAGGCAATTGAGTCTGGAGAACTGAATTGCATGACGTGGGTAAAGATTTGCGGAATCACGAATCTTGAGGATGCGGTTACCGCGGTCGAAGCGGGAGCGGATGCGCTGGGGTTCGTCTTCTATGAAAAGAGTCCACGAAACGTGGCGGCAGAAACCGCAGGCGAGATCGTACGCCGAATTCCTACGCACATAGAAAAAGTCGGAGTATTCGTCGGCAATACTCCCAAGAATTTTATCCAATTCGTACATGCTGCGGGTTTGACCGCATCGCAACTTCACTTCGGGCCACAGGGGGGCTCCGTAAACGAAACGATGGCATATGATCGAGGATGTCTTCCGCCAGGATTTAAGACCTACCTGTCTATCCAGGCAGAGTGGTTGATAGAGTCGGAAACTGCCGCGGACCACTTTATCTCGAGCGCGGCGAGCGCCGCAGAGATTATGCGATCCCATCCGGAAGGAGAAGAATTCATGAAATCTTTCCAGACAATTTTTCTCGATTCCGGCAGCCTCCAGCAGCCTGGGGGAACCGGCGTCGCATTCGATTGGGAAAAAGCAGCGCCGGTCGTAGAGAAAATGAGACAAGTCGCGAGGGTGGTGGTCGCTGGAGGACTGAATCCGACGAACGTAACTGAAGCGATCCATATACTGAAGCCTTGGGGCGTGGATGTTTCCTCGGGGGTCGAATCGAAACCGGGTAAGAAAGATCCGGAGAAAGTCCGGGCGTTTGTCGGAGCTGTTCGTCAGGTGGAAAGGCTCGTATAAGAAGATGGCAACCGCGACAATCACGAACAACAAATCGGCCAAAGCTCCTGTCAAAGGCCGCTTCGGCGTCTATGGAGGACGGTACGTTCCAGAGACGCTGATGGCAGCGCTCGAGGAATTGGAGCGCGAATATGACAAGGCGAAGCGTGATCGCGGGTTTCAGCGCCGTCTGGATGAACTGCTGCGGACATACGCGGGCCGGCCGACGCCGTTATTTTTCGCGCGCCGGCTTACCGAAAAACTTCGCGGCGCGAAAATCTATCTCAAGCGCGAAGATCTTCTTCATACCGGCGCGCACAAAATCAACAACTGTCTGGGACAGGGGCTGCTGGCCGAACGCATGGGCAAGCGCCGCATCATCGCTGAAACGGGAGCGGGACAACATGGGGTCGCCACGGCAACCGTTTGTGCACTGCTCGGCTTCGAATGCGTTGTGTACATGGGCACGGAGGACATGCGGCGTCAGGAGTTGAATGTTTTCCGCATGAGGTTGCTCGGAGCGGAAGTACGCGGCGTCGAGTCGGGTTCGCGCACGCTGAAAGACGCCATCAATGAGGCTATGCGCGATTGGGTGACCAACGTTCGCACAACTCATTATCTGTTAGGAAGCGTGCTGGGCGCGCATCCCTATCCCACGATGGTGCGCGATTTTCACAAAGTCATCGGTCGCGAGGCGCGCACGCAGATTCTCAAGGCCGAAGGCAAGCTGCCCGCGTCGATTATCGCCTGTGTTGGCGGGGGTTCCAATTCTATCGGCATCTTCCACGCGTTCCTCAAAGACAAGCGAGTGAAACTCATCGGCGTCGAAGCCGGCGGGCGCGGCGAAGGCTTGGGCGAACACGCTGCGCGTTTTCACGGCGGTTCACCGGGTGTGTTGCAGGGAACGTATTCGTACTTACTGCAAGATGCGGCTGGTCAGGTGTCGAACACGCATTCGGTGTCGGCCGGGCTGGACTATCCTTCGATCGGTCCCGAGCACGCGGCGCTTTATGATTCCGGCCGCGCGGAATATGTTTCTGCATCAGACGCCGAGGCGCTGGAAGCTTGCACCCTGCTGGCTCGGACCGAAGGCATTATTCCTGCCCTGGAGTCGGCGCACGCTGTCGCGGATGTGATCAAGCGGGCGCCGAGAATGAGTAAGTCTGAAATCGTGATCGTCAACATATCCGGGCGGGGAGATAAGGACATCGGGATTCTGCGGGAAAGCCTGACACTGGACAGCTGATTGATTTGCAGTTCAATTTGCGATTGTCAACTGGAAATCGGAAATTGAATCTGCGCGTTGAGCAAATAGTCGCAACTATGCCTTTGTGTTTTCAAACCCGTCCCTCCCTGGTGGCCTACGTCACCTGCGGCGATCCCGATCTGGAGACCACGCGGAAAATCGTGCTGGCTGCGATTGACGCTGGGGCGAATGTGATCGAACTCGGAGTGCCGTTCAGCGACCCAGTGGCTGACGGTCCGGTGATCCAGCGAGCCAGCGAGCGCGCGCTCCGGCGAGGGGCGACGCTGGCCGATGTGTTGAAACTGGCGGCAGAAGTGCGGCAGCATGCGCAGTCCGCGGGCCTGATCATTTTTTCTTACTTGAATCCGATCCTGCGCATGGGATTGGAAAAGTTCTGTAAGGTCGCACGCCATGCTGGAATTGATGGAGCATTGCTCACTGACTTGCCAGTGGAAGAAGCGGACAATTACCTTCGCGAAATGCGGCGCAACGATTTGGCTACCGTATTTCTGGCGGCACCGACCAGCACGGACGAACGACTGAAGCGCATCGCAGAAGCTTCGAGCGGGTTTGTCTACGCGGTCTCGCGTACGGGAGTGACCGGAGCCCGCGAACAGTTGCCTGACGACGCGCGGAAACTGGTGCGCCGACTCCGCAAGTACACGAAACTTCCCATCGCGGTTGGATTTGGTATTTCCACGACGGAGCAATTCGCGGCGGTAGGAGAATTTGCCGATGCAGCCGTGATCGGCAGCGCCATCGTCGAAACGATCGAGCGCAATCCGGGCACAGAAGCCGCGTCTGTGGCAGAATTCATAAAGCAGCTCTCAGCTATCAGCTGTCAGGTTTCAGCTTGTAAGTCGTGATTTATGGGCGCGGTCACTGCACGGCCGAATAAACTTGGATCCGCGAATGCTGTTTCGCTGACAGCTGACAACTGAAGGTTGAGAGCTAAAACGTTATATGGATATTTCGGACTGGCGCAAGAAAATCGACGAGCTTGACCGCCGACTGGTGGACTTGCTGAGTCAGCGGGCTCAGGCAGCCCACGAAATCGGCAAATTGAAACGTGGCGTCGGCATGCCCATCTACGAGCCAGATCGTGAGCGCGCGGTGTTCGACAATGTGCGAGGCATTAATCCGGGTCCGTTGCCCGATCGTGATTTGCTCTGCATCTACGAACGCATCATGGACATCATGCGCCAGATTCAGCAGGAAGAGATCGCGCCCAAGCGGACGGCGGCGACTGGTGATACGGAATTGGATTCTGAAGTGAATGACTGAACAGTCGTTGGTCATTAGTCGTTGGTTGTTGGAAAGACCAAGATTAACGACCAATGACCAATGGCCATCGTTACTATGATTGTCGCAATGCAAGAATCGGCAACGGAGGACCAGATTCAGCAGGTGGTGGAACACCTGATTGAGATGGGGTTCTCAGTGCATCGGTCGACCGGCGCACGGCAGACCGTGGTAGCCGCTGTCGGTGCCCGCGTCGATTTTGATATCCGCAACCTCGAGGTACTGTCCGGAGTCGAGCACGTTCACCGCATCAGTGCGCCTTACAAGTTGGCGGGAAGAAGTTTCCGGCCGCAGGGAACCGTGGTCGAGTTTGCCAATGGATTGAAAATTGGTGGTCCGCAAGTAGTCGTAATGGCAGGCCCTTGCTCGGTAGAATCGCGCGACCAACTCTTTGGCACGGCTGAACGCGTGGCAAAGGCCGGTGCGCGCGCGCTGCGTGGCGGAGCGTTTAAGCCGCGATCCTCTCCTTATTCTTTTCAGGGTCTCGGTTTGGAAGCGTTGAAGCTTTTGCGTGAGGCAGGCGACCGCTTCGGTTTACTCGTGATCAGCGAAGTCATGGAGATCTCGCAAATAGCCATCATGCTTCCCTTTGTCGACATCTTTCAGGTGGGTGCACGCAACATGCAGAATTTCAACTTGCTGCGCGAGTTAGGCAAAGTCAAGAAGCCGGTTCTGCTCAAGCGCGGCATTGCCGCGACCTTGGAAGAACTGCTGCTCTCCGCCGAATACATCATGGCCGGTGGAAATTACAATGTAATCCTTTGTGAGCGTGGCATTCGCACGTTCGAGACTTATACCCGCAACACCCTCGACATTTCGGCCATCCCGATCATTCATAAGCTTTCGCACTTGCCCATGGCGTCCGACCCGTCACACGGCACCGGGATTCGCGACAAGGTTGCTCCCATGGCCCGGGCGTCTGTGGCCGCTGGCGCAGACGTGCTTTTGATCGAAGTCCACAATGACCCGGACAAGGCGTTGTCGGATGGCGCTCAATCGCTCTATCCTGATCAATTTTCGGAGTTGATGGACCAATTGAGAATGATTGCGCCCGCCGTCGGCCGCACAGTTGCCTGATTTTATCTTGAGCAATCGGCGGGAAGGACACTTACGCAAACGACAAGGCTATGCCCACTCGCCAAATTACGATTATCGGCGTCGGCCTGATTGGCGGTTCGCTTGCATTGGCTCTGAAGAAACGCGGGTTTGCGGGGCGAATCATCGGCTCCGATCGCGCCCCCGTTCTCGAGCGAGCACAGCGTAAGGCTGCGATTGATGGCGGTCACACCAATCCCGCCGACGCAGTTCGGGGCAGCCAGATCATCATTCTCGCAACCCCTGTCAGCGGGATCATCGACTTGATCGATCGACTCGGTCCCGCGCTGCCCCAGAAGACGCTACTCACGGATGTCGGCAGCACTAAGTCAGAGGTTTTGCAGCGCGCCAAGACAGTCTTCGGCAACAATACCGGAGTTCGCTTTCTCGCAGGCCATCCCATGGCCGGTAAGGAATACGCGGGGGTGGAATTTGCCGACCCTGATTTGTTTCAGGGCGCTGCCTGGTTCGTGACCCCAGTTGCGGACCAGAAGATACATGACGGTTTGAGCGGCGAGTATCTGCAGTGGGTAGAAAAGATTGGGGCACGCATCGCGAGCATGGATGCCGAAGAGCATGATGAACTTTGCGGCTGGATCAGTCATGTACCTCAGATGATCTCAACCGCGCTGGCCGCTGCTCTAGTTGATGAATATGGCGAAGATGCGCCATTGCTTGAGGCTGGAGGACGCGCGTTGCGGGAGATGACACGCACCTCGAGCAGTCCTTATTCCATGTGGCGCGATGTCGCTCTTACCAACAAGGCAAATATTCGAAGCGCGCTGCTGAAGTTGGAGCAGCATCTGGCTCACATCCGCGAAAATCTCGATACCCGTGAGTTGGCGATGGAGTTCGAGCGGGCGCACCAGTTGAAAAAACTTGAGTTGGCAAAGAAGCCGTTGGGTTGAAATCGTTGGGCGAATCCTGGAAAACGCAAGCTTCCCACAAACCTCGACGATCCCATGGCCGATTGACTAATTCTCATTTAGAATCTCTTTCGCATGCACAAAGTCGTTGCCACTGCCGACGAGGCGGTTCGCGATATCTCTGACGGCGCCACCGTCATGGTTGGCGGTTTTGGCCTCTGCGGTATTCCGGAGAACTTGATTCGAGCGCTCGTTCGCAAGGGTGTGAAGAATCTGACCACCATGAGCAACAACGCCGGCGTGGACGGTTTAGGCCTGGGTCTGTTGCTCGCGGCAGGACAAATTCGCAAGCATATCGGAACCTACGTTGGCGAAAATAAAATGCTGGAACAGATGGTTCTCCAAGGGAAGGTTGAACTCGACCTGGTCCCGCAGGGAACATTCGCCGAGCGCATCCGCGCGGGAGGCGCTGGCATTCCCGCTTTTTTCACACCCACCGGCTTTGGTACGATCGTCGCTGCAAACAAAGAAACTCGCGAATTCGACGGCCGCATGTACGTCATGGAACACGCGCTGAAAGCCGACTTTGCATTAGTAAAGGGCTGGAAGGGCGATAAGTGGGGCAATCTGATTTATCGAAAGACGGCCCGCAACTTCAATCCGATGATGGCGGCTGCCGCCAAGGTAACGATCGCGGAGGTCGAGCACCTGGTCGAGGTAGGAGAGTTAGATGCGGACCTGATTCACACTCCAAGTGTCTATGTTAATCGCATCTTCCAGGGCGAATTATACGAGAAGCGAATCGAGAAGCGAACGACGAGGAAAGCGTCGTAGGTCATTGGTCGTTGGTTAGAACGCCAACGACTAAGGACCAACGACCAACGACTATGCACAAACCTGGCAAAGATGTCGACAAGCGCGAGCGCATCGTGAAACGTATCGCGCAGGAACTGCGCGACGGCTTTTACGTGAATCTCGGCATCGGCATGCCGACGCTCGTGGCCAATTACGTTCCTCACGGCATCGATGTGATCCTGCAAAGTGAGAATGGCATGCTCGGCATCGGCCCCTTTCCCGTCGAAGGGCAGGAGGATTGCGACCTGATTAATGCTGGCAAGGAAACCGTCAGCGAAATGGCGGGCACCGCGTATTTTTCAAGCGCGGACTCATTCGCCATGATCCGTGGCGGCCACGTCGACTTGAGCGTTCTGGGCGCCATGGAAGTGGACGAGGAAGGCAATCTGGCAAACTGGATGATTCCCGGGAAAATGGTGAAGGGCATGGGCGGCGCGATGGATCTGGTCGCGGGGGCGCGGCGTGTGATTATTGCCATGGAGCACACGACCAAAGATCTTCAGCCGAAAATCCTGGCGAAGTGTACGCTGCCGCTGACTGGCGTGAAAGTTGTGAACACAATTGTTACGGAGATGGCGGTCATTCAAGTGACGCCTGCGGGTCTGGTGCTGGAAGAGGTTGCGCCCGGCCTGAATGCCGATGACGTACAACGCGTCACCGAACCAAAATTAATCCTCAGCCCTGATCTTAAGACAATGGCAAGCTAAACCTCGCAGGCTAATCGGCGCCTGCCGCGCTTTTCATTCGTGCTGATTCAAATTCATCGCCTTTCTGCCAGCCCACGAGCTTGGTCAGGGACGCGGCTTCCCACCCCAACGCAAATCCGAATCGCGCCATCGCCGCATCGCCGGTGAAATCCATACTCGGGTGATATTCATCGCTCGGCTGGTGATAGTGCTTCGAGGTGTACTCTTCGGCCTGCTGTAACCCCCAAGCAGAATCGTGTCCTTTATACTTCGTGCCTTCGTTGACCGAGAATGCGGGAATGCCCACGCGCGCCAGGCTGAAGTGGTCGGAGCGATAGTAGTGTCCAGCCTCGGGACGTGAATCGGGGCGAATCGTCAATCGAAATGTTTTCGCCATGGCCTCGATCGCCGGATAAAAGGTGGTGCGCTCCGATCCCGAAACCTCCACTTCCTCAGGCGATCCGAGGGGCGGCACGTCGTCATAATTCAAATCGAGGCTGATCTCACCTGCGGGAATAGGCGGATGCTTACCCAGATACTCCGAGCCGAGCAAACCCTGCTCCTCCGCGGTCACTGACGCAAATAGAATCGAACGGCGAGGCTTCGCTGCGGCTTCCGAGTAGGCGCGCGCAATCTCCAGCAAAATACCGCAACCGGTCGCGTTATCGTTCGCGCCGTTGTAAATGTTGTCGCCCGGCATTTCCGGACGAATGCCGAGGTGGTCGTAGTGCGCGGTATACATCACAGCTTCGGTCCTGAGCTTGCGATCCGATCCCGGCAGCAGGGCCAACACGTTGTTTGATTCAAAGGGACGGATCTTGCTCACCATGTGCGCCTTCAATTTCACGGACAGCGTTACCGGATGAAAATCGCGAGAGCGCGCATCTGCCATCATTTTGTTGAGGTCCATGCCGGAGGTAGAGGCCATTTGTTTTGCCACCTCGAACTGGACCCAGGATGCGACCTTGAGTTTCGGTGTGCCGTCTAGCTTGAGGTACGACTTCTCGCCGGAATTGGAATTGCGGACGACCTCCCAGGGATAGCTGGCCATTTCAGTCTGATGGATGAGAATCGCACCTACCGCGCCTTTGCGGGCTGCCTCTTCATATTTGTAAGTCCAGCGCCCATAATAGGTGAGCGCCTTCCCTTTGAAGAAATTCACATCATCGGAAGGCGGCTCGTTGACCAGCATCAGCAGAACTTTGCCGCGCACATCCAGGCCTTTGTAGTCGTCCCATTTATATTCTGGAGCTTCGATCCCGTAGCCCACATAGACGATGTCAGCGTCTACATCCGATTGCGGCTGTTGCGTCTGGTCGTAGGCGACGTATTGTTCGAGCGGCTTTAGATCTGTAACCGCGTCTTTCGATGAGACCAGTGTGAACGTAGTTTCCGTCGCCGGTGCGATGCCAACCATGGGAACTTTCTGCAAGTAGGTGCCGCTGTCCCCTACCGGCTTCAAGCCATATAGGGCGAATTGGGTTCCGATGTATTCGGCCGCGATGTCGCCGCCACGCTGACCCGTACCGCGACCCTCAAGCAGGTCATGCGACAGAAAGCGAACGTGCGCCCGGATGCGCTCCGGATCGATTTTCTCCATGGCTCCGTAGGCCGCGCCCGGTAGACGCACAGAATCGGCCGGCGACTTGCCGTGTTTGTACGATGTCTGCGACGCGGAAATATTCGACAAGAAAAGCAGTGAGCAAAGCACAATGACGCTAGTGCGCATCCTCAGAAGCTCCAAGAAGTGATGTTGGGACAAGGCTTTTATTGTACGGGAAAGCCCAAAAAACCAGCGTTACCAGTGGAGCGACCCTTCGGTTCCTTCGCAGCGCCGTCCGTCGGTTCCATGGCGGCGTCCCGGCCCCACCGCGAGGGCAAGATGCCCTCATGACAGCCGGCAGGATGCGCTACTGAGGAAACGGCTTTTAGTTGTTCCCGCGGACCGCGGGCTAGTTCTTCGAACTTCAACCAGCGCGAAAATCAGCTACCACCTCACCCGCATGGAACACCGCCTTGGCCGCGCTCCCATTGGCCTCTGCCGCTTTGCGATTGATCTGTTCGATCTCTTTCCGGTCCCAGCCCACGCTCGAAATTTCAATCTCTCCATCTTGCCCAATCCAGAATATGGTGGGAACATTGGTCAGGCCGTAGGCATTCGACACGGAATAGGTGTTTGTGTCGTCCAATAGAATCGGGAAACTCACGCCGTATTCCTTCGCAAACGCAGCCGTGTCTTTTTTCTGATTCTGGGAGACAGCGACAATGGTCATATTCTTTCCGCCATGGGCTTGGTGAATCCGCTCCAGAAACGGGAAGGCATATTGGCACACTGGGCAAGAGATTTTGAAGAAAGCTGCGACCACAGGACCGCGTGTTAGCGCGTCGCGTAAGGAGAATTGCTTTCCATCCATGGTTTGCAGTGTGAAATCCGGCGCGGATTTTCCCGCGCTCAGGGCAGCCATATCGTTTCCTCCAAAGATATTACGAAGCCAATTCATCAACGCTTCAATTTTAGATCAGCTTCGCCGCGCGAAGGATCTTCCGCGTTAACCCCGTCAATGGCAGGGTCGTGACTCGGGCCTTCTGCACCCAACGCCCGTCCAAGCCTTTAAGAACTGGGCTTCGCGCCACCCGGACCACGTAGTCGGTCACAGTGATGGAATGCCGGAGAGTAAACGACTCTGCGTTTGCACCGTTCGTGTCCGCGATCTCCGGCAACTCCCACATGCCTGGCATTAGTGCGGCTGTCTTCCGACGCTTGACCATGAATATCGCGCCATCCCGGCAAGCTAGCGCGTAATGGATTTCTCGCTTCGTCTGGCGATTTTTTTTCTTCGGTCTGTGGAACTCCCCTCGCGTCGTGCACAGATCTGACACGGGACACAGTAGACATTGGGGCTGTCGCGGCAGACATATGGTTGCGCCTAGTTCCATCATCGCCTGGTTAAAATCACCAGGACGCCGCGGGTCCAGCAGTTCGTCCGCGGCGCGCCACAAACCTTCGCCGCCGAGATTCTTCCCTTGCAGACGCTGCAACACGCGCTCCACATTTCCATCCACCAGCGCGACTGGTTCGTCGAAAGCAATGCTGGCAATCGCGGCCGCCGTATAGCGACCGATCCCCGGCAGAGCAATCAAATCTTTGGTCTTCGCGGGAAAATCTCCCCGGTGCTCTTTCACAATCTTCCTCGCCGCCGCATGCAGCATGCGGGCGCGCCGGTAGTAGCCTAGTCCGCTCCAGGCCGCCAACACCGATGACTCCCGCGCGGAAGCCAGTTTTTCGATTCTCGGAAAGCGCCGCAGAAATCTCTGGTAGTGGTCAATCACTGCGGCCACGCGAGTCTGCTGCAGCATGATTTCCGAGAGCCAGACGCGATAGGGATCTCGATTCTGCCTCCAGGGCAAATCGCGCTTATGCTGGTCAAACCATTGGAGCAACCGCTGCTGAAAAGGTCCTCTCGCACCCGCTCCGTCCATTTTCGAAGTGTGTTGTTCGACCGTCATCTATTCACGCCATACAACCTTCGGGCACTCTAACACTACAAACTAAGGATTACCGCCGGAGGTTATCGCATGGCGCGATTTTACTGCAACTTGGCAAAACTGTCGGACGTAGTTAGCCGCGTTTCGAAGGGTATGAGCGAAGATGCCTCCCGGTTGACCTTCGTCCATAAGCAGGAAATAATGGCTGAGCCTGGTATCCGCAATTTACGAGTGCCTGTCGCGCTCACGAAATCGAAGGGTCTCTATGAACGACTTCAACCGCAAGGTGGAAGAAGCATCGGCGCGCATCAACAAATCGGTAGCCGAGGCCGCGAACACGGTGGAGAAAGAAGCGGCGGAACTGCTCAACTATCTCAACGACGAGGTAGTACCGGCGGTCCGTCAGCACTCGACAAAAGCCTTGCGCATCGCAGCGGAGAAAATGACCCGCCTCGCCGACTATATGGAAAAGCATCAAGCTCCCCACAAGTAGACGATTCCTTCCTATGTCATCTTGAACGCTACTTGAGCCCCACTCGGAATCACTGTGCCACGACCGCTCTTGCTATCCTTCTTCTCTCCTTCTCGCTGACGGGTTGCGGAGGACACAAACAAGCGCACGTCGACGTCCCGCCTCCACCGCCGATGAGTGAACCTGACTCGCAAACCAAGTCTGTGAATACCGAACCCTCGGCCAAGACCATCGTCCCCGCACCAACAGAACAAGACGCGCTCGGGATTCCCGCGGATGCGAAACCGATTTCAGTGCAGACTGGCCTCGCCAGTTGGTACGGAGCTCCGTATCACAATCGCCGCGGGTCCAATGGCGAACTCTACAACATGAACGCGATGACCGCTGCTCATCGAACCCTTCCTTTGGGCTCGATTGTGCGCGTTACGAATGTGAAGACCGGGCACTCGGCTCTGGTGAGAATCACCGATCGGGGCCCCTTTGTGGAAGGCCGAGTCCTCGATCTTTCGCAAGCGGCAGCCAAAAAAGTGGACGTGTTGCAGCCTGGTGTTGCCATGGTCCGTATCGAAGTGTTGCGCACCCCCTCTTCCCTCGAAACGGGTGGGCGGTGGGCGGTGCAGATTGGCGCGTTCGAGCAGGAGCACGCCGCGGATAAGTTGGCTGATCATTTGTCCCACCGCTATCAGACTGCGAAGGTGCAATGTTTCAGCAGCCCCGTCGGCGACTGGTGGGTGCGAGTCCGAGTGCAGGACGACAACCGTAAACTCGCCGAAGAGGTCGCGCGCACTACTCAGACTTCGCAAGGTTCTATCTTTCTGGTAAGGCTCGACTGAGCAGCTTCACGAACTGCTCGAATCGGAGAAAAATTCCTTACGAGTAGCTTGCCAGCACCAAGGGCTGCACTGCAATTTTCCGCGCCAATCAGATATAGTAGGCACGCGCCTTCCCCGTCCTGGCGACCTCCCCGCTGCCGCGGGTATGTCTCCAATCCCGAAATATGGACGTGTCATGAACGACTGTCTGTTTTGCCGCATCATCCGCGGGGAAATACCTTCCAAGAAAGTCTACGAAGACGAACATACCTACGCCTTCGATGACATCAATCCGCAAGCACCAACCCACGTGCTGGTCGTTCCCAAGAAGCACGTCCGCGGATTGAAGGAGGCAATGGCCGAGGATGCCGAGCTCATAGGCTACTGTCACCTTGCTGCCGCGAATATTGCACGCCAACGCAGCATCGAGGACGGTTACCGCACCGTGCTCAACGTTGGTCCTCGGGCCGGGCAGTCCGTCTTTCATCTGCATGTGCATCTGCTGGGCGGCCGAAACATGCAATGGCCTCCGGGATGAAAGAGCTTTAAAGGTTTCGGTGAGCAAAGATATTAAAGATATTAAGGAGCTGCTAGGCAAGAACGTCGGTCCCTGTGGCGCGTGAATCGAATCTGAGCCCTGGCGCCACGGCTCAGGCCAAGCCCCACGAATCTTCTCGCGGTGTCGGACGCTAGCGCCTACATTAATCTTAATGTCACTGGCTGGCGGCTTGGTCTTCGGGCGCGCCGTGGCGACGCAGCAACTGAGGCAGGTTCTGCGAGAATGCGGAGCGCGGTAATACCATGTCGCATCCGACTTCATGAGCCTTCTGCTTTAAGTCGCCCTGCACGTGGGACAGGAAACCGATAATCGAAGTCTTCTTCAGTTTGCTCTTAAGCTTTGGAATCAGAGTCAGCGGCTTGGCGTTCACGTTATTCATGTCGAAGATGACCAGCGAGGGCTTTTCCTCGCCGTTTTGCTTGATCCGCTCCAGCATGTCTTTTTCGTTCTTCACGAATTCGACTTTGACGTTAAGCTTGCGCGCGGTTTCCTGAATCTTGGCTTGGAAAAATAAGTCATCCACGAAAGCAAAGATTCTTGAATTGGCGTCCTCATTGGGCGGAAGCGGGTCCGGTTCCATGGGAGCGTAAGACGGAGCAAATCCGGGACGGCCGCCCCGTCCGCGGGCTTTGTCTCCTCCGGTCGCGCCTCGATAGTTATGGTCCATGGGAGCAGTGTAGATCCCGCTCTGTTGCTGGCGATCGCGACCGCCGGGTTGCCCTGCGCGATTCGAGGGGCGACGTCCCCGCCGCCGTCTGCTTCGCCCTCCGCCTCCGGAGGGATTTCCGGGTCCAACATTCATATTGTTTCTCTTTGTGTGGTCCTGCGTTTTCAGTCCAGCCAAAAGGCGGACTCTATTTGGTGCAGCCGCTATCCGGATGGTGCGTCGCCTCGCGCACGTGCACCGAGCGTGCGTGGAAACCCAATGCGGTTGGAGTTCATCCGTGAATGATCTTTATCCGTCTAGGCGCCTGGAGCCGATGGGCGCGGGAGGCCAGCTAGGGAGCATGGCCGCTTGGGAACACTCTGATGGTATCTCTCACGGCGGATAGAGCGCAAGTCCTAACTAGCCGTAGTTTTGCACAGAAGTAACTGTAGCCCGGTTTCGGGACTCCGACGGGCGGGGTTGCTCCGCGTCTGTATTCGGTCATGGCTTATGCTTCGCGCGCCGTTCTTGAGCCTCGCGAGCGTTTCGGTTCATGGCGAACACTCCGCCCCTCCACCAGATGAACCAGTTCTTCGCCCAAATTCTTAGTGTGATCTCCGGCGCGCTCGAAGGCTTGCGCCATCAGCAGCAGGTTGGTGCTGTAGTCGCGGCGCTCGCCTTTGCCTTTCTTCTCCAGGTGCCGGCGGAAAACTTCGCGGCAGACTTGATCGATCTGGGAGTCTGTCTTCAATATCCAATTTGCCGACTCCAGATCGCGGTTCACAAATCCTTTGTGGACGACCTCCAGCATTCTTTCCAGGATGTCCGCCATGGCAATCAAATCCCGGCGGTCGTCGCGGAGAATTCTTGGAGTCAAGCGCTGCAGGCGTTGGGTTACCGACCAGGTCAAATCTCCAATGCGCTCTAAGTCGATGATGAATTTCAGGCAGGCGAGCAGTTCGCGTGCCTCCACTTCGCTGACCTGCGTAATGGCATGCGTAATTCCGTCGTCGATCTTGCGTTCTGCGCGATCCAGCTCCTTCTCGCAGTCCTGCACCGCAATGAAGGCCATGTTCGAGGAATTCTCTAGAAAGTCCCGCAGGTTAAATGCGGCATCCTTGGCGACCAGACAGGCCTGTTGCACCAGTCGGGTCATTTCCTTCGTGGACTCCAAATCTTGAACGGCTTTGCGTTTCATGGCTGTTCGTTGAACTGTCCTCTGGATGGATCTGCTCGGAATATTTCATGATAGCGCTGGAATGGTAAAGTTCGTGCCTTCGTGAAGATTAAAAGTTCGTGACAGACTGATCTAGCGCGAAACCTGCCTCGCCTAGTTCGGCCCGGACGAGGCGTCCGGCGCTACCTGTGCGTGGATACGCCATTTACTTTGAGTTGCACCAGAAGCGATGCACGTTGCTCTTTCAGATTCCCTTAGAGTCTTATTTCCACTTGCCAACATAGGCCCAACTTCGGATAATGGGCACAGGAACGTTCCCTACAACCGTGTACCGCTATAGTCGAGCAGAGTTGCTGCGGATTCTCCGGCTCACGGCGCGTCAGTTGGCAGCTTGGGAAAAAGCTGAACTGGTAGCCGCCGCTGAGAGCTACTCCTTTTTTGACTTAATACAAATCAAGAAAATTCGGGATCTGTGCGCCCGCAAGGTTCGACCCGCAGTAATCCGGCGGTCGCTCGATGCTATGCAGAAGCAGGTAGCCGGAATGGAAAATCCGTTGCTTGAGGCCGGCGCTTTCAGCACTGGACATCGCATCGCTTTCCGCCACGAAGGCAGACTGCTTGAACCGATCGCCGGGCAGTTTATGTTCGACTTCTCTACCCGAGACAAGGTAGTGACCAGCACCACGCGGCCGCAACCAGGACCTGTTCCCGCCGACGTTGCCGGACTTTTCGCCCGAGGCATTGCACTCGAGGAAGATCCCAATACTCAGACTCAGGCGATCGCCGCTTATCAGAGAGTGCTGGAACTGGATCCCGATCACGCGGCCGCGCACATCAACCTGGGAACGCTGCATTACAACCGGCAGGATTACACGTTATCGGAGAAGCATTACCGCGCCGCGATCACGATTGATCCACGCTATGCCTTGGCCTATTTCGATCTGGGCAATGTGCTGGATGAAACCGGCCGGGTCGCCGAGGCGATCCAGGCATACAACACCGCGCTGCAACTGGCCCCCACTTACGGCGATGCTCATTACAATGTGGCGCTGGCGTACGAGAAGGTTCGGGAGCCACGCAAGGCTTTGAAGCACTGGCGCGCGTATGTGAAGCTGGATACCAGCGGGCCTTGGGCGGTGCATGCGCGCAACCAGATTCAGCGGATTCTGCAGGCGGATGGCCTCAAGTTGGTTTACAAGCAGAGCTGATTTCGTAAGACATCTGACATTCTCAGGGTTGACACGAACGTCTAGCGCTGTAGCTCGAAAACCATTCCGCAACCACCCTGCTGACACCCCGTACCCGTGCCGCCGTATAGGGTTGTACTGTAGAGGTTGCCGGCCCTGTCGAAGATCAGGTCGGCTTGGGGAGCAGTGCCGTCCGGAGCCTTTTTGAAGGAATAGAGCACCGTGTAGGTCCAGGCTATTTCGCCACCGCTGGGTGTCGGTAACTGAAAAACGGTGCCTCCGAACCCCGAGCCACCAATACTCGTGGTCCCATATAGAACGCCCTTTGCATCGAAAATCACGCTCGCTAGAGGCGTGTTTCCTTCGAATCCGGCGTTGGGGAAGCTGTGGAGCAAGGTCTCGTTCCACGCGCCGTCCTTGCTCCGACTCAGTTTGAACACAGTGCCGCTGTCCAACGTTGGAAACTGGCCGCCCCACGATGTGGTGCCGTAGAGGTTACCGTTGGGGCCGAAGATGACCCCGGCAGCGGGATTCCCGCCCATGCTGGCGTCAGTCTTGAAATGGAGCAGAATTTTCTCTGTCCAAGGTGCATCGTTTGTACTCGGTGGCTTCAGCTCAAAAACTGTGCCGCAGCCCACAAACCCCCCACCGCTATCGCAATGATCAACAGTGTCGCCCCCAAAGTAAGTAGTCCCGTACAACACGCCTTTGTTGTCGAACACAAGTCCGCCGTTTGGATTCGCTCCATCGGTTCCGCTCTTAAAGGCGTAGAGCACTTGCTCTGTCCACTTGCCGCCCTTCGTCTTCGGCGGACTCAGCTTGAATACCGTGCCGCAATACTGGTAGTACGGAGCGTTACAGCTTCCGTATCCACCTCCGTACTGCGTCGCGCCATACAAGTTGCCAGCGCTATCGAACGTCAGGTTTCCCCAGGGAAAATAGCCGTCTTTGCCACCCTTGAAGCTGTAAAGCACCTTCTCCTTCCAGGCTCCACCTTTCTGCTTCGGCGGCATCAATTCGAAGACCGTACCGCATCCAGACCTGCCGCCAAACAACTTGCAGTCTCCGCTGCCGCCATATGCGGTCGTGCCATACAAGTTTCCCGCCCTATCGAAGAGTACCCCGCCCACCGGAGAGCTACCGTCGTTGTAGTTCGCCCCTTTGAAAATGTACAGCACGGTCTCAGTCCAGGGCTTGCCATGCTGTGACCGAGCCTTCAGTTGATACACGACACCGCACTGCAGGATGCCGGGACAACTGTTGGCTCCGCCGTTGTAAGTGGTTCCGTACAGGTTGCCGGCGGAATCGAACACGACACCCGCTCCTGGATATGCGCCATCGGGAATCCCCTGGAAGCTGTAGAGCACTTTCTCCTTCCACTCGGCCGAAGCGACGGCGGAAAGCGCGAACATCACCGAAAGCAGCAGCCGACCGGTTGAACCCGAGAACCTTCTGCGCTTCATACCAAAAGCCGCTCCCAACTGGGCTTCGAGCGTTCGCTAGGGAAGGAAAAATCCACGAATCGCTCGCAAGGTTACACCCGTTTGCTCGGCCCGTAAAGATGCTAAAATTCTTGGTTCGCCATCCTGATTTGAAGGGGCTCGTATGCCTGATGTTCTGCAGATTCCCTCACCAACTCCGCTGACCAGCTTCACCGAAGATGAAATCCTGTTTCGCGACAATATTCGACAGTTCGCCGAAGAGAAGGTGCGTCCGCTAGTCAAGGAGATGGATGAAAAAGGTGTGTTTGAGAAGGACCTCATCCATCAATTCTTTCAGCTCGGGTTGATGGGAATCGAGGTGCCCGAGCAATACGGTGGCGCTGGCGGCAAGTTCTTTGAGGCGATTCTGGCGGTGGAAGAGCTTTCGCGCGTGGATGCGTCGGCAGGCGTGATCGTCGACGTCCAAAACACGCTGGTCAACAACGCACTGCTCCGCTGGACGTCTGAGGAGCAGAAGAAACGCTATCTGCCGCGAATGGTTGCGGACCTGTGTGGTGCGTACGCACTGAGCGAGGCGGGTTCGGGCTCGGACGCGTTTGCGCTGCAGACGAAGGCGGAACTGAAGGGCAGCGATTACGTCCTCAATGGGCGCAAGTTGTGGATCACCAATGGCAAAGAGGCCGGCGTCTTTATCCTGTTTGCTACGGTCGATCCGGCAGCCGGGTACAAAGGCATCACCGCTTTTATTATCGAAAAAGAATTCCCCGGATTCACCGTCGGCAAGAAGGAAGACAAGCTCGGAATTCGCGCTTCCTCAACCTGTGAATTGATTCTCGAGGATTGCCGCGTTCCGAAGGCCAACGTGCTGGGCGAAGTGGGCAAGGGATACAAGATCGCTATTGAAACTTTGAACGAAGGCCGCATCGGGATCGGGGCGCAGATGGCGGGCGTGGCCCGCGGTGCCTGGGAATACGCCGCGAAATACGCGCAAGAGCGCAAGCAGTTCGGGAAAACAATCGCGGATTTCCAGGGCATCCAGTTTCAGATCGCACAGATGGCCACCGAAGTTGAAGCCGCCCGGCTCATGGTGTACAACGCCGCTCGTATGAAAGATGCCGGCATGCCGTTCGTCAAAGAGGCAGCTATGGCGAAATTGTTCTCTTCCCAGGTGGCCGAGCGGGTGACATCGCTGGCTATCGAGATTTATGGCGGCTATGGATTCACGAAAGACTATCCCGTAGAAAAGTACTGGCGCGATTCGAAGATTGGCAAAATTTACGAAGGCACGTCGAACATGCAGCTGGCGACCATCGCGAAGCTGGTGATGAACTCGAAGTAGAAGCTGACGTCACTATGCGAGACTTAAAATCCCTACGCTGTCAGAGTTAGCGGCAGCGTAGGGATCCTAGCTCATTCCTAGTGGACGGTAACGCTGACCGCCTTCGACGGGATACCGTTCGCCACGACCTCAAGCGAGCTAGCTCCAGTTTCCATTTTGGCGGGGACGTCGAAGTTCGTAAAAACCGTCGCCGTACCTGTGGCTACTCCCATGGTGCTGTGGTTGTGCGTCTTGGCATAAAAGACGTGGCCGGTTGCATGGTTGGTGATCCGCACCAAGGGGTAATTGGTCGCGGTTTCGAACTCGTCCCCAAATGCAGCCGCTTGTGACAAGCCGTTGAACTGCTGGCCGGAGATCTTGTAAGTCGAGCCGCGCTTTACGGTAGTTGGAGATGAAGTGATCTTCGGCGCCCACGAGCTCTTATAGGTTCCAGTGGAGGTGTAGGCGTACGCACCCGCGACAAGCACTTCACCGGTAGGCATTACGATCAAACTACCGAAGCCCTCCACTGTGGGAGTCAGGGTCGACCCATCGAACTCATACATAGTTCCGGAATCACCCAGCACCAGTACCCGGCCATTGGTGAGAAGGGCGGCAAACGAATCGCCGGCGGCGTCGCCGTTTGGAAAGTCCGGACCGGCACTCCATTTATCTGTGCCGGACGCTGTCGGGTTATAGATCGCCGTGTGACCAGCGCTGGCGCCCAGGTGGAGCGCGCCGGTAGCGAAAACCGTGCCATCCGGACGCAAGATGCCTGGTCCCACTTCTCCGGGAGGACAATATATGTACTGATTGTGGTTTCCGTAGTGGAGGCAACCCTCTTGGGGAGGTCCCTGCAAATTCGCCACTGTACTTCCTGCGCTCGTCCAGCTTTGCGAAGTCGGATCGTAGATCTCTGAGTTGGGATTATGCTTGACGTCGTAGGTCAGGACGGTGCCGTCCGGCAGAAGGGTCCAGCCCTCCTCGGCATCGAAGTCGCTCTTGCCGGCAGAGCCCAGCGCGGTCCATTTAAGCGTCGCTGGATCCAATATCGCCATGTCTTTATTAGTTTTGCGTCCCTCCAGGAATTTGCCGTTGGGCAGCACGAGCGACGGAGAGTCCCCGATGTCATACCATCCCTTTGGTGGCGCGACCATGGTCCACTTGTCCGCCTTGGGGTCGTAAATGGCGCTTTGGTTGGTGAGAGTGAATTGGGCGCCGCAGTTACTATATTCGCCGCCACTGATGAGCAGGCGGCCGTCGGCCAGCACAGCCCCAGCCATCGCATAGGGAGCATATCCCGAAGGCAGGCTGGCAATCTGTTTCCATGTTCCTTTGACGTAGCTGCCGGACTTGGTGGGCGTGAGCTTCCACCAATCTGCACAGCTGCCACCCTGAACCACCACTGATCCATCGGTCAGCAGAAATTCCACAATCGCGCCGTTGGGCGCTGCGTGAACGAGGGGCGTCAGTTTTTGTGCCAACGAGATAGCTGAGAGTGCAAACAGAAGTATGGTTATCGCGCGAGAGAGCTTCTTTGACATAAATCACCTTTCATGGAGTGATACACAATAGCGAGTATGGCGCTGGGAGACTGAGCGCAGGTCCGCAATGCTAGCACAGGCGCACCGTCTGCTGGCAACAGGAAAGCGCGGGCAAGGGCCACGAAAACGGTCTAGTTTCGTTTTTGACGCGGGTTGACCGCAAAGTTTGCGTACGAAAACACGGATATGACGAAACGTTGGTAAGAAGATGATCTAATTTTCAGTTACTCCGCAAACATTTTCAGCACGAGATGTCCGGCGCCGAACATCTTTCGGATTCTTGAGAAAGAGTAAAGAGCGAAGAATCCCGTCACCGCTGTCATAGCTGCACAGGGATTCCTCGCTCCCATCGGAATCAGCGAGGTCAGGATTGATGCTAGTTGACCGTAATGCTAACTCGCTTGGACGGAATGCCGTTCGCTACCACTTCGAGAGTGCTGGCTCCAGTTTCGATACCCGCAGGGACATCGAAGTTGGTCGAAACCTTCGCTTTGCCGGTGGCCACGCCCATGGTGCTATGGTCGTGGGTTTTCGCGTAGAAAACATGTTTGCTGGCGTTGTTCGTAATTCTTACCAGCGGGTAATTCGTCGCAGTTTCGAACTCGTCCCCGAAGGCAGCCGCCTGCGACAGTCCATTGAACTGCTGGCCAGAAATTTTATACGTGGAGCCGCGGGTCACTGACTTAGGAAAGGTTGTAATCACGGGCGCCCACGACTGCTGGTATTTTCCGATTGGGTTATAGACCGCGACGGTATTGCTTTCAGCGAGCACCTGCCCCGTCGGCAGCATCAGGATGGGAGCCACACCTGCTACCTTGTCGATCGTAAGCTTGCTCCCATCGAAATCGTAAAGCGCGCCGGAGTTGCCCAAGACCAACACGTTTCCATTCGGCAGCAGCACGGCAAAAGAGTCTCCTGCATTGTCACCGTTGGGGAAGTCCGGGCCTACCGTCCATTTGCCTGTTGTGGGGTGATAGATGGCCGTGTGTCCAGCGCCGCTCCCACCGTTCGATGCCGAGCCAGTCGCGAACACCGTGCCATCGGGCCGAAGCACGCCCGGGCCTACCTCTCCCGGCGGATGGTAACAGCCACCGCCATAAGGGATACAACTCCCCTGATAAGGCGAGTGCAAATCGACGATGGTGCTGCCGGCGCTAACCCATTTGTGCTGCCCATCGATATATCGTTCCGAGTGCGGAGCATGTTTCACATCGAAGGTCAGGATGGAACCGTCGGGCATGAGCGTCCAGCCCTCTTCCGCGTTGAAGTCACTCTTTCCGGCGTCGTTCAACTCCGTCCACTGCAGCGTGGCGGGATCCAGCGCCGCCAGCCGATGATCCAACTTTCTTCCCACTACGTACCGGCCATCCGGCAGTATGGCCGACGGAGAGTCTCCGATATAGCCCCAGCCCTTCGGATGGCCGAGCCGAGTCCAGGTATCTTTGGCAGGATCGTAAATCGCCGCCAGGTTCGTGAGTGAGAAACCACCATTGTTGTATTCCCCACCTACAATCACCAGACGACCATCGGCTAGAACAGCAGACGAAAAGGCATCAGGCACGTATCCGGAAGGAAGGCTGGCAATCTGCTTCCAGGTTCCATTGACGTAACTTCCCTTCTCGTCGGGGGTGAGCTTGGCCCAATCCGATAGGCCGTTGCCCTGGGTGATCACTGTACCGTCTGTCATCAAAAAACTTATTCCGGAACCGTCCGGAGGCTGGTGAACGAGGGTCTGCAACGTCTGCGCCAGCGAGAGGCCGGAGGCCGCGAGCAGAAGAATGAGCACTAGAGATCGTTTCTTGAGCATAGAGCACCTTTTCTGGAGTGCAACAACCATGAGTATGGCGCTGGGAGCAGAGCGCAGGGCGCAATGCTAGCACAGTTGCAACCCTCGTTGGCATTGGAAAAGTACGATTGACGCGCAAGAAACAAGACAAAAGAACGTAGTTTTTGTATTCGCAGAGGGCATGAGCCGATGTAGTGCCCAAGGCGTAAAAATGCTTCAGCTATTGAGCAAGTAATTTCACTTGCCAACTGATGGGCTGTCAGCCTCGTTCCAGAGCAGTGGCAAAGGCATCGAGGGAGAGCGAGCGCAACAGATTTCGGCGCATACCCCTTTCGACTTCAGCCAGGCGATCGGAAGCGAGTGTAATCCACTCAAAGTCGGCAGATTCAGCCAGGGCTTTCAGCTCAGGCTGGACATCCGTGTTGCAAATCAGCTCCGGTGTCCCGGAATTGAGGAACGTCAAGTCCTGGAGCAACGAATAGACTGCGCGCAGTAGCTTTTCCGTTTTATCGCGACCCTCGGCACCGGCTCGATAGGTTTCCGTGATCTTGAACAGTTCACTGTGGTCGTTGCCGCGAAGAGCGGAACCAAGAATCGCGAGAGCGTGAGCACGAGCAGCGGTGTAGGCAGCAAGATCGAAGCTGCGGGCGCGACCGACGGCGCCTTCGGAGAGACGTGCCAGCAGCGCGCGCTGTTTCGGGTTCCAATCGGGGCGGTTCTTCGCCAGATATTGTTCGACTTCCTCTGCAGGAAGCGCGTTGAGCGTTACCACCATTGAACGCGACCGGATCGTCGGCAACAACTCGCCTGCATTCTCCGTCAACAGAAAGATAGTGGCGAACTCAGGCGGTTCTTCGAGTACTTTCAGCAAAGAGTTGGCGGCTTCTTTCATGAACGCAGAATCGGTGAAAATATAAACTCGCTCCTTGGCTTCGCCGGGCCGGTAGTAGATTGTCTCAATCACTCGCCGCACCTGATCCACTTTGATCATCATCTGCGGCGGATCGGGCGGAATCACCAAGACATCGGGATGAGTTTGAACGAAAAGCCGCGTCTCTTTCTTATCGGTTTCGCGCAGACCTTCGCGGGCCTCAACCGCCTCGGCAAAGCGGGCCTCAAGATCTTCCGCCTGCGCTATCCGGACGCAATTCGAACACTGGCCGCAAAAATCAGGCAGGCCATTTGTAGCGAGTGGCGTCAGACAATTCATGGCCTTGGCAAGCATCAGCGCAAGGGTGTACTTGCCCGAACCAGTGTGGCCGGCCAGGATTACAGCCTGGGGAAAACGGCCGCGCTCCAGCATATCGCGCAGGTTACGGACGGCATCCGAGTTGCCGTAAAAATCAGAGAAGGGCATGAGCAGCAATCAGCAATCAGTCAGTTCAGGATAACTCCTGCGGGAGGGAACTGTCTTCACGCACCCGGCGCGTTGTCTAGGCCTTATCCCTGCGCGCGGCATGCAACCGGCTGTGATGCTGATAGCTGGCCGCTGAATGTTGAGCGCTCGAATTTGCCGTCAGCTTCAACCTCCGCCGCACGACATCCACGATTTGTCTGTGAGTTTCCTCGGGAGTGCCGCGAGCATCCACCACGATCATGCGCTGCGGTTCGCGGGCCGCGATAGCGAGATACGCACTTCGCACCCGACCAAAAAACGCACGGCTTTCCTGCTCGAAGCGGTTCTCGTCGCTCTTTGTCCGGTCATCCTTGCCGGCTTGACTCTTATTTCGGCGGCGCGCCCGATCCACGCTCGCGGCCACATCCGAATCCATCAAGATTGTGAGGTCAGGCTGCAGACCGTCGCATAGAAGTCGATGCAGCGCCAACACGACCTCGCTACCCAACTTGCGCCCGCCACCCTGATACGCCTCAGTCGAATCCGTAAAGCGATCGCAGAGCACGACTCGACCTTCGGCAAGCGCGGGCTGGATAACTTCCGCGATGTGCTGCGCTCTCGCGGCGAACATGAGGGTCAACTCGGCCAGCGGGGCAAGTGAGGATGTTTTCGTATCGAGCAAAAGCTGGCGAATTTTTTCTCCCGTGGGCGTACCGCCAGGTTCGCGAGTGGTCACCACAGACACGCCCTGGGCGCTCAACACCTCCGCCAGTTTCTTCAGTTGAGTGCTTTTACCACAACCGTCGAGTCCTTCGAAGGTAATGAACCAGCCGTGCTGAGTGTGGGGGGACACGACGAGCATCATAGCAAAGCGCTCACTTGAAGTTACTGCCACCGGGAACTCACAACTCCGCTGTCTGAGTTTCTCACTGGCAGGGAATAACCCGGATCCCTCCCTTTGCTCGGGATGACAACAGGACTACAAGAAGAAAATTAAGGGACGGTTAAGGTGCATGAATGAAAACTGTCCATGGTCCCGGCATACCGTGACGGCAGTCCGCGCGACTGATATAGTCATTGGTTCTTTGCCTGGGTCGTCAATTTTTCTCCATCAAGGAGCTCCATGGCTTCATCTCGCTGGGTTCGGTTTTTGTTAGTTGTGGTTTGCACCATCGCAATGCCACTTGCAGCGCAAAAAAATAAGACAGCATCAAAATCGCCGGCGCCCACTATCACCATTGCCGTGGATGCAAGCCAGGCTCCACGGAAGATTTTCCATGCACAACTGACGATTCCTGCGACTGCGGGCACGCTCACCCTCTATTATCCCAAATGGATTCCCGGCGAGCATGGGCCGACGGGCCCGATCCAGGACTTGGCCGGGCTGAAGTTCACCGCCAACGGACAGACGTTGAAATGGCGCCGAGACCTGCTCGACGGATGGACCGTACACGTCGAAGTGCCCACTGGAGTTTCCGCTGTGAATGCGTCGCTGGATTTTATTTCACCCGTGGGGCAGGAAGGCCTGTTCACCGGTGGGCCGTCAGCTACGGACAAGATGACCGTGTTGAGCTGGAACACTGTTTTGTTGTATCCCGCGGGATGGACCTCCGATGAGCTCACCTACCAGGCAAACCTGCGTTTGCCAGAGGGCTGGAAGTTTGGCACGCCGCTGCCCGTCGCCTCGCAGTCGGGAGCTGATCTGAAATTCAATCCCGTGTCGCTGACCACGCTGGTGGATTCTCCCGTGATTGCCGGCGAATACCTCCGCGTGGTGCCTTTGAGCGAGAACCCGCGTCAGGAGATCGACATTGCGGCCGATCATGCCGGGGATCTTGATGCGCCGCCAGACGTCCTTGACCACTACAAGACTTTGACCGATCAGGCATTGAAGCTATTCGGGGCGCAACACTTCCGCGATTACCACTTTCTGTACAGCCTGAGCAATCACGTGGCGCACTTCGGACTGGAGCATCATGAATCGAATGACAGCCGTAGTTCGGAGCGCTCTCTGGTCGACGCGGACCCGCGGCTTCTGGCTTCAGGACTGCTTTCCCATGAATATGTTCATTCATGGAACGGGAAGTACCGGCGCCCGGCCGACTTGGCCACTCCAGACTACGAGAAGTCCATGCAGGACGATCTGCTGTGGGTCTACGAGGGCCTCACTTCGTATTTAGGTGACACGCTGAGCGCTCGCAGCGGAATCCGTACCCCGGATCAGTTCCGTGACAATTTGGCTTCGATGGCGGCTCGTCTGGATCACGTTCCGGGCCGCACTTGGCGCAATCTGCAAGACACAGCGGATGGAGTGCCATGGATGCAGGGTGCCCCACCCCAGTGGGAATCCTGGCGGCGAACGGTAGATTATTACGACGAAGACGTTCTGAACTGGCTGTGGGTGGATACGATCATCCGCGAGCAGACTCATGGTCAGAAGTCGATAGACGATTTTTGTCGTCTTTTCCACGGCGGGCAGAGTGGGCCACCACAGGTGAAAACCTACACTTTTGACGATGTGGTGAACACGCTGAATCAGGTCGCTCCCTATGACTGGCGTGGGTTCTTGACGGAACGGCTTACCAACCACGGACCCGGAGCGCCGCTCACGGGCATCGAGCGCAGTGGTTGGAAGTTGGTCTACGACGAGACACCATCAGAACTGGCAAAGGTGCGTAAGCGCGAACTGAGAGAGGTCAACGCGGAATACTCCATCGGACTGCTGCTGGATGATAATGGAAACATCGTCGATACAGTGGAAGGAATGCTGGCGGCAAAGGCAGGCATAGGGCCTGGGATGAAGCTTGTGGCAGTGAACGGAAAGCGCTTCTCCGCAGATATTTTGGACGACGTGTTGAAAGCAACGAAGAACACCTCTGACCCGATTGAGTTGCTGGTGGAGAACACCGACTACTACAAGATTTACAAGCTTGACTATCACGATGGCGCGAAGTATCCGCACCTGGCGCGGGACGAATCCAAGCCGGACATGCTCACCGAGATTATTAAGGCGCGGTAGTTGGCAACTGGTCGCGTCGGCAATTCGACAGTGCGGTGCCTTGTATAATCAAGAGCAGGCCCGCATCTCTTTTGGAAGGTGATTTCTTGAACACACCCATGGCTCCTCGTCCCGGTCAACCGCCGCAAGGCCCGCAACCGCTTCCGGGCGTGGAAACAATTGTCGCAGTCGGTTCCGGCAAAGGCGGAGTCGGAAAAACCACGTTGGCGGTGAACCTGGCGCTCGCCATGTCCAAGCTCGGCCACAAGGTGGGGCTGCTCGATGCCGACGTGTACGGCCCCAACGTGCCGCTGATGCTCGGCATCAACGCGCAACCCAGAGTTCTTGCCGACAATCGCATTGAACCCATCGACTCTCACGGGCTCAAAGTTATTTCCGTCGGCCTCTTGAACCCCGGGGACAAGCCACTGATCTGGCGCGGGCCGATGCTGCACTCGATCATTAAACAGTTTCTCGGCTCGGTAGAGTGGGGGCAACTAGATTACCTAGTCGTGGACCTGCCGCCAGGCACGGGAGACGTTTCACTTTCGCTGATTCAGACGGTTCCGCTCACCGGGGCAATCGTAGTCTCCACACCATCGGACGTTTCGCTGCAGGACGCTCGCAAGGCCATCGAAATGTTTCGCCAGATGAAAGTGGACCTGGTGGGCATGGTTGAAAACATGAGCTATTTTGTCTGTCCGCACTGTAATCACGAAGTCGATATTTTTTCGCGCGGCGGCGCAGAGAAAACGGCTAAGCAGTTCGGCGTTTCTTTCCTGGGAAATGTTCAACTCGATCCCGACATCCGCAAGTCGGGAGACAGCGGGAAACCCACGGTTCTCGAGGGTGAAAGCTCTCCGCACGCCAAGTCGCTTTTTGATTTCGCGCGAAACGTTATCGCGCGTGTCGGCGAGATCAAGTCCACCGCTGGAGAAAGCGTAATCCAGATCCAGTAGAAACATTGCTTGCTATGTCTCGGATTTCTTTGTTATTTCAAAGTTTGGCTCCGAGGTGGCAATTTTTGAGACTAGCGTTTCCTGGCTGACAGCTGATGGCTGAAAGCTGATGGCTCATATTTGGAACCTGCGACATACACCATTATCCTCCCGGCTTACAACGAAAGCGCGCGCATCGCAGCCACGCTGGACAAGATTCTTGCGCACGCTACCAATCGCGGCTGGAACCTTGAAATCATCGTCGTGAACGACGGATCGACTGACACTACGGCGAATATCGTTTGCGAGTATGCGAGAAAGCATCCGATACTACGCCTGCTGGAGAATCCTGGGAACCGGGGCAAGGGATATAGCGTCCGCAACGGGATGCTGCATGCCAAGGGTGAGATTTTACTGTTTAGCGATGCGGATCTTTCCTCTCCGATTGAAGAGGCGGAGAAGCTGTTTGAAGCAATTGGCAAGGGCGCGGACATCGCCGTCGGCTCGCGTTGGATGGATCCGCGGCTGCAGATTCGGAGGCAGCCTCTATACCGCCGGGTCTTCGGACGCATCTTCAACCTGGCGTTGCGCGTCGTTCTAGGCTTGCAGTTCAAAGATACGCAGTGCGGGTTCAAGGCGTTCACGCGGCGGAGCGCGCGAGCCATTTTTTCGTTGCAGAAAATCGAACGCTGGGGCTTTGACCCTGAATTGCTTTTTCTGGCTGCGAAATCTGGTTTCGTGGTGCGGGAGGTCCCAGTCGCATGGTCGCATCGCGAAGGCACGCGGCTCCATCCTTTGCGCGACGGCATCCGCATGTTTGGCGAATTGCTGAAGATCCGCTGGTTCGCGCTGAAGGGGAATTACACTCCCGCCCAGCCTGTTTCCCAACCAATGTAAAACCTGCGTCAGCGACTAGGCGGCATTGACTGCATTTCGAGTTGCTGTGATTTTTTGCCGGAATGCCAGCAAGGCATCATCCAGCGTGGGATGCACATCGAAAACCGACAGCAAGTTAGTAAGCTCCAGTAGCTGCCGAATGCGGGGATTGGCACCGGCCAGTTTCAACGAGCATCCACTGGCTCGAATCCACATATGTACGACCACCAACTCGCCCAGACCGGCACTATCGATAACCTCCAAGTCACTGAGCTCGACTATAAGCTGACGGGCATTGGGCAAGAGCTGGGCTATTTTTTCAGAGAATGCGGTGGCTTCGTCGCGATAGGTAAAGCGGCCCCTGCAGAAAAGGACCGTGATGTTATCGATTGCGCGGGTCTCCAAATCTAACTTCAAACTGCACTCCTTATCCAGCCTGCGAAACGCTTGCGGGGTCGTAGACTCTCACTCTAAGAATGTTTTGTTTTTGAAGTTGTTAATGTAATTGGATGTTTGTTGGGTGGTTCCGGCACTGTGAAAATTCAGTTAAATGTTTGAGGCCGCCAAAAGAACGGAATCCTCGGCATCCTGATTTCCGCCAAGAAGCATCCAAGTAACCTCAGCCACAAGCCGGATTTCAAATGGCAGGAGGGTAGGTTTCTGCGTAAAATTCTAGCAATTGCCGTCACTCTTTTTATACTCGGAAGTGCTGGTTACGCCCAAATTCCCGGTGGGAACGTCTTCGTCGGGTACTCCTACCTGAGTGCGGATCTGGTCTCAAATGGCCGCACAAACCTGAATGGCTGGAATGGTTCGGTGGAGGGGAAAGTTTTGCCGTTTATTGGACTCGTGGCCGATTTCAGCGGGCACTACGGCTCCGTTCCCCTTGCCGTGAATCCCACATGCACCGCAATCATCGGCGCGGCCTGTTCCGGCCTAAGCGGCAGCGCGAATGTCCACAGTTTCTTGTTTGGTCCGCGCGTTTCGGTTTCCGTGGGGAAGGTCCGGCCGTTCGCTCACGCTTTGATCGGCGCTGCGCACCTCAGCGAGAGTGCATCCCTGTTATCGAGTTCGGACACCTCATTTGCTTACGCGGTGGGTGGCGGCCTCGACTATCACTTGATCCCTCTTATCAGTTGGCGCTTGCAGGGCGACCTGCTGCAAACCCGATTCTTCAGCAATACGCAGAATAATGTCCGGATCTCGACCGGAATCGTGGTTCGTTTCTAGCCAGGTAAGCATGACCTGGCTCCACGATCACCGTCGTCAGACCATCGTCTCGCATTGAATTGGAGAGGCTGTGCGCTCGGCGCACTTTTCTAGAATGACGGGCACTTCGAACAGCGCTCGATTCGAGTACGCGCTGGCATTGAGGCGGAGTTGATTGAAGTTCGAACTCTGCAGTAGGCGCTGAACCGCGGGCGCAATTTCCTTGAAGCTGTTCACGACAATTCCGAAGCCCTTCTCGGTAACCCATTGCGCATTGTAGCGCTCTTGCGGCAGCGTTTTGGCGTTACATTCCACGATTACCGGCAAGTGGAACTGCAGGGCCTCGCTGATTGAGCCGGGGCCGGGTTTTCCGATAAAGAAGTCGGCCAATGCCATATAGGACTCAACATTCGCCGTAAATCCTTGAACTGCGATTGGCTTTTTCGTTTTGAGGCGTCGTAGCTCAGCTGCGAGTTCATCATTATATCCACACAGCAAGATCAATTGAACGCCGCTGTTGCTTTCGTCTAGTCTCCTGACAATGTCAAGCATCACCCTGGACCCGTGGCCTCCGAAGAGCACAATTCCAGTTGGGCAATCGGGTTCAAGGCCGAGCCTCCTGCGCTCAGAGACGCGGTCGACGGTGGTCCTCTGATAGAACTTTGGCTTCAAAACCATTCCTGATGTCTCGAAGACACGATCGGAACAATGCCCCATTGCCAGCGCCTGCTGTTTTGCTCTTTCGGTCGCGACAATGATGTACTCGGACTCGCGCTCGATCCAAAAGTGCGGCGGGTAATCCGCTAAGTCCGTTAGCAGCGTGACAAACGGCGTTAATTGTGTCGTTCGCAAGCTCTCAGCCAGTGCTCGATTGAAGTGTGGAATTACAGAGAGCACCAGATCTGCCGGTTGCCGTGACCAGTAAGTTCGCAGCGCCTTTACCAGCCAGGGATGCGAGATACGGATTGCTCCCAGCAGAACCTTAAGCAACTGCGGCGTGAACCGCGTCCAGCCTTTTCGGAGAATGAGGTTGTACATGTCTTCAATGTGCAGGCCAGTGACACGATGAAGCACGTCGAGCGGAGCCAGCAATTCTTGAACGTTCAAGAGACTGACTTCCCAGGGCTGCTCCTGTACTTCGAGAGTGGACTTGAGGGCGTCGGCCGTGCTGCGGTGTCCGCCACCGGCGTGGTGGAAAACGATGGTCAGTTTGCGCAAGAATCTCCTGACGGGGCGTTGCCAAGAGCAGTAGCGTCAGCCACCAATATTTTCGTATTCTGCATCTTCGGATAGTTGAACTCTCGAATCCTCAGCAGCATCATCTGGACGCTCGTGATATTCATGAATCAGCACTCCCGCCGCATCAATCGTGATGTAGGTAAGTCGTTCGTCCACCCATCCGCCTGCGTTGTAGTAGTGAATACCGTCTTTCTCCTGGTGCATGGCCTCGTGAGTGTGGCCGCAGAAAATGCGGTCCGCCTTGTGTAGACGGCCGTGAAACAGCGCCCCCGACGCCACTTTGTGCGACATGCGCAGCCAGCGGGTATTGATGCGGTCAATGAACCGGGCCACGGGCTTGCCCTTCAGATCAAGTCTCTGCACCAGCAGATAGAGTAGCGTGCCAAAATAATTGAGACGAAGGTTATTCGCCAGCAACCGGTCGAACTGATGGCCATGAATGGCCAAGTGACGCAAACCAGCAAATTCCCATGCATACTCTTGAAATACGCGCACCCCGACCAGATGAGACATAATGTCGGCGAGGCCCTGGTCGTGATTGCCCTCGACCCAGACCACTTCCAGATCACGCTTAGGATTTGAGAGCTTGCGGATGTATCCCAGAAATTTCCAATGTTCCTTGGTCAGCCTGCGGAAATTGAGGTCGGCGAAGATGTCGCCGAGAAGGATCAGCCGCCGAAAGCGGTTTTCCTTTAGCATGCGAGTGGCCTCGCGCGCACGGCTGGTCTCCGCGCCCAAATGGACGTCGGAGAGGATCAGCGTATCGTAGACGGGCGGATCCATACTCTATTTCTAACGTGCGAATGTTACGGGACGATGAAATGAACATAACGATGCGGTAAACATGTATCGAGTGAGGTAACGCCCAGCTGGTTACTATGCGAGGCGAAAAGTCGAATAGGGATGCAGGGTTTTACTTCTGAACCGGCGGCACGTACTCCTTGGGCGGGGCCGCGCCTTCACCGAAGAAATACTGCTCCATCTGTTTAACGATGGCCTCCTGATCCTCCCGGCGAGCTGGGTTCAGGCGATATTCATTCAGGAGCATCTTGCAGAATTCCGTCCAACCCCTCCAGGCATCCTGAGAGACGTTGTCGTAAATCTTCTTTCCGAATTCCGTGTCAAAGGGTGGCTCATCCAAGCCTGGGAGTTCCTTGTGCAATTTGACACAGAAGACCATACGCTGAGCCATATTTTCCCTCAAACTCGATCTAAAAAAATTATCTCACACTAAACTGGATCAGCAGGCCTCTCGTGAAATCTCACGTCTACTTATTGGAGCGAAACGACTAGAATCCGTCCATCCGAATGGTAGCCGTCGCCCGTGGCATTCTTCGCATCCTGCACGGGATTTGGCGGGAGGTAGTAAGCAATACTCTTCACTTTGCCTCCCTTTTGCAGACTGCTGCCAATATTTTCCCGCTCGCCATCGACGTTGGGATCAATCTTGTGCGTCACACTCCCATTGCGTTTGTCTTTGGCGAAGCCGATGTCATGCGTTCCGGCGCCGACCCAGACTGTTTGTCCATTCCAGGTAAATGGCGCCTTCCACAGCCGGAAGTGATGCCGGCTAGCGACCATGGCGATGGGCTCAGCTTGCTCGTAACCGAAATCCTGCGGGCGGTCGAAGAGGTAAAGCGTGCTCATCGGCATTGCCAGGTAGTCCTTGCTTTCGTAAGTCGTCATGGCAGCTTCCAGAACAGCTTTCCTGTTGCTGGTGTCTGCCACGTGAAAGTTGGCGGCGTCGAACGCACTTTGCACCTGCTTCTCCGAGCCAATAATCACGAAGTTCACCATGTCCCCAAGGTTCTTGAGTTGGTCGTTGACGCGGCGGGGCAAGCCATCGATGTCTTTACGAAGACCAACATCCAGCGGAGCGTCGGAGATTTTCAAAGCCGGAGCCGCGGCGGTGTTAGCCGAACCAGCTTGCACGCCGAATTGTCCCGCAGCGAAAATCTCGGCGGCAGTCGTCAATTGTTGCTTTAAAACCCCTCCCCGACTCGACGCGGCCTGCGCCTGGTGATGGACTTTGACTGCGAAACTTCCCTTGCATGGCGGAGTATTCCCGGCGTTGACCCCAAGAAACAGATGTCCGGGAGAATCGACCTTTACTTCCCTGCTGCCACCGATTACAAGCGGACTTCCTTGTGCCTGCAATTTCGCGATCAGAGCTCCAGGAAGCGCATTGGCGACCGGAAGCCCTTGGGGCGACGCGCCGCTCACGCCCTGCGGATCGCATTTCTGCGTGCCACCAGCGGTGATATCAAAAACGTCCCCAGTTTGAACTTCTATGCCAGTATCAGTCCACGGCTGAGTCGTGGCGACATCAAACGAATAATCCTTTTCACTCGAAGTTGCGGATGGCGCGGTTTGCGCCAAGCCTCCGCACACAGCGAGAAAAGCCGTACCGAAGATCGCGAAAGTTTGAATCCAGCGCCTCATAAGCACCTCTCTACCTGAAAAGGAACCCCCACTGTAAATCTATCCGCATTTTCCACTACCGTGACATTTTCGTCTGGAAGACGAGCAGTTGCCAGGCTCGGCCAACTTGCCATCCGGACCGATGCAGGTTTGCGTATGGATGCACCAGAACAAGCCCTCATTTGAAGGAGGCACAGTCGGATCGGGCTCGGTAAGAATGAATTGTGCTTTCCAGCGCAGGGCGGGGCACAGGGCCGGATGATTCGTGTTAAAGCGATCGGATTCCTGAAGGGGCGATTGTCTGATCACGCGGCACCTCCCGAAGCGGCTTTCAAAATGACCCTCTTCACCGCAACTTTTGCGAGTTGAACCTTGTAAGCATTGTGACTGAGCGGCGTGGCACTCTGGAGCGCGCCTTCCGCAGCCGCTTTGGCTGCCTCCTCGGAAATACCGCCGTGAATGCGCGCAGCCTTATTCAGCGCAGCCTCGCCATCTCCGGCGCGCCAAGGAACGGGCGCAACCGCGCCTAACACCAGACGGCAGCCAAATAGATCCGATCCCTGCATATTCAGCGCGATCGCAGCCACCGCAAGCGGCCAGTCAAAGGCCTGCTTCTGTCGAATCTCATAGTGCGCGACTTTCAGGTCGCGGGTCGGAGGCAAGAGGATTTCCGCAATGATCTCGTTCGGCCGCAGATCATGCTCGCGCTCGGTTTCGGTTTTCGGAATTATGTAGAACCGCTCCAGCGACTGCACTCGGGGGCCATGCGGCCCAACCAGTTGAAGCACAGCTCCGTAGGCTATCAGTACGGGAACAATAGATGACGGAGTAACGAATTTGGCGGGACCATCGTTACCGAGAATTGCATGGTAACGATTTTCGCCCTCAGTAACTAGGTCCTTGCCTGCTTCGTTTTTTGGCAGCAGCCCAAAGCCTCCCCGAAAATACCAGCATCGCGGACGCTGACAGAGATTGCCGCCAATCGTAGCCATGTTACGAATCTGCGGGCTGGCAGCGTCGTTGATCGCCTCCGCCAACGCGGGATAGTCCTTGACCACATTCACATTGTCAGCCAGTTCGCCCAACGTGGTGAGCGCGCCGACGCGAAGTCCCTTTGGCCCGAGTGTGACTCCGCTCATTTCCTTGATCTGCTTGATGTTCACGAGCCGTTTGGGATGGACCACATCATCCTTCATCAAAGCCAGTAGATCAGTACCACCCGCCAGCACTTCGGCTTGGCCCCAGGCCCCACCGAGCAGTCCAACCGCCTGTTCTTTCGTAGTCGGGCTGGCGTATTCAAAACTTCTCATCACGCACCTGCCTTCCGTTGATTCAGCGCCGCGAGCACTTTGTCGGGCGTGATCGGCAGAAACGAAACCCGGGCGCCAATCGCATTCGCCACTGCATTCGCAATCGCCGCTCCCGGAGAAATCACCGGCGGCTCGCCTAATCCGATCACGCCGCGTTCGTCATAACCCTTTCCGGTCATCATGTGAACCACGAGTTCGGGAATGTCATTGAGGCCGGCGAGCCGGTAGAACTCCATGTTCGGATTGAGCATGCGCCCAGTCGCCTGGTCCATTACTTTTTCTTCGAAGAGCGCATAGCTGATGCCCATGGTGAGTGCGCCGTAACAACTGCTCTCGGCTGTCTTGAGGTCAATGATCAGCCCACAATCCTGCACCGCGACCATTTTCTTTACTTTTACAATGCCGGTCTCGGTATCGACTTCGACGTCAGCCATTCCCACCCCGCCGACGCCGCTATTGGTGAGATCGGGATGATTGTTGCCGGCCACTTGATCGTTGTGTCCGCGCGCCGTAAGCGGCATAGCGCCCATTTTCGCGCAAGCCTGTTTCCAGTCCAACGAACGGCTCGGGTCACTCTTCACTCGCACGGTTCTGTTCACGCATTCCAGATCTTCGGGCTGAGCATTGAGGGCCGGAGCAACTTTACCGAATAGCGCTTCGCGGGCATCCACGGCGGCGCGCCGCGTAGAGGAACTCACTCCTCCGGGCGTGGTGGAACCACCCGAGCCTCCGGAAGGAGGATAGAGCGTGTCGCCGATGTAAAGATTGATTGCCTCGATCGGAATACCTAGCGTCTCGGCCGCGACGATGACGATCGTAGTGCGTGTTCCGGTTCCTAGATCCTGCGTCCCCATTTTTATATCTACGGAGCCGTCAGGATGGATAGTGAGATCGCAATCGCTGGCGTGACCGCGTCCGCCCCAGGTGTGAATCGAGAGTCCGAGGCCGCGCGCGACGTTTCCGGAGACATTCTGGCCGCGCGGACGCCACTTTTCTTTCCACCCCATCAGGTCGGCAGCGACGGCTAGTTCCTCGCGATAAACCTCGCGACGCGGTCCCGCAATCTCAAGGTTCTTGAGCCAGAGATCCAGAGGATCCATGTTGAGCTTGGCTGCGAGATCGTCCAATGCTCCCATGCTGATGACAGCGGCCTGCGGATGGTTAGGAGCGCGCCAGGCGCGGGCGGGTCCGATGTTGTTGCGGATTGCGGTGTGTTCTTTGTGTTGGTTGGGAATTCCGAAGACGTACGGAATCGGCGGCATGCCGCCCCCACCCGGACCGCCGGTTCCCCATGATTGCGACTGCCACCCTGTGATGGTTCCGTCTTTTCTCGCCGCCACTTTCACGCGAGCGTAAGCCGAGGGACGCGCGCCCGCAACTTTCAACTCCGCATCGCGCTCCAGCATGATCCGTACCGGCTTTCCGCCAGCTTTTCTGGAAAGCCGTGCCGCAGCGATGTCCCACCGATCGGCGGCAAACTTGCTCCCAAAGCCGCCGCCAATGTTGTCCTGGTGAATCCGAATGTTGGCTGCCGAAACCCCGAGCGGCTCCGCCATTTGTGCCGCGATGCCAGACACATTTTGCGTGGAGATGTGGGTGAACAGATGGTCTTTGTCGGCCCACTCCGAAACCGAACCGTGAGGTTCGAGGCAACAGTGAACAATCACGGGCGCACCGTAAAGACCTTCAGACACCACATCGGCTTCCGCGAATGCTTTGTCAGGATCCCCGCTGGTTTGGGTTGCAGTTTTCTGATAGTTGGAGTGGTGCGCCGCTTTCACCTCGTGATACGGAGCCTGACGGATGGCCGCGAGAACAGCCTCAGACGCACCCTCGCCCTCCATGTCTTTCAGGAAGTCATTGTCAACTTTGAAAGTGACGCCGTGCTCCTGAAGGTATTGAGCCAGTTGTGCGTCGGGTATTTGATTGCTGATGGCATCGTCGATGTCGTCCTGGCTCATGGGCCCGGTGGCTTCACCGGCGCCAGCAGGAGGCTCGGCGTCGCTCACCAGGTACGACAACGGCTGATACTTTACTTTGATCAGCCGAACCGCATCTTCCGCCGTGGACTCATCGACTGCCGCAACCGCGACGATTTCATCTCCAGCCCATTGAGCGGTAGCGTCGGGCTTCTGAATGATCTCGACCGCTTTTACGCCGGGCAGCTTTTCTGCTGCGCTGGTGTCGATGCTGACGATCTTCGCTTTCGCATAAGGGGAGCGCAGAACCTTACCAAACAGCATGTTCGCGCCATGATAGTCGTAGGTGTACTTGGCGCGGCCGGAGACTTTGACAGGCGAGTCCACGCGTGAAATGCGCTTGCCAATCATGGTGCGATGGTCTGCATCGGGCCAATTGTAGTCGGGCATCAAGCTCCCTTCCGCGCCATCTGCGCGATTGCGAGGTGGATTCCGTGATAGGTGCCGCATCGGCAAAGATTCCCGCTGAGGCCGCGCCGGATCTCGTCAGAATCCGCCTGAGGGTGTTGATCGAGAAACGCTTTGAAGGCCACGACGAATCCGGGCGTGCAGAAACCGCATTGCGAAGCGTCGTTGTCGACAAACGCCTGTTGGATGGGGTGCAGAGTTTCGCCCTGCATCAGCGACTCAACCGTAGTGATCTCCTTGCCCTGTGCGTCAATCGCCAGAACCGAGCACGCATAAACCGCCCGGTGGTCCAGGAGTACAGTGCAGGCGCCACACTCGCCGCGATCGCAGACCCGCTTGGCGCCGGTGATGTCAAGCTGATCGCGGAGCGCGTCCAGCAGAGTGACACGCGGCTCAAGCTTCAAGGTATGTTTTTCGCCGTTCACAGTAAGCTCGACCGGAACCTTTCCCGGACCAAAAACCTTTACCGGCTGACCATCAGCTTGAACGATTTTGGTTCCAAGAATAGGTACACTCGCCGCTGAAATCGTGGAAATCTTCAGGAAGTCGCGGCGGGAGACGCCGGAATTATCGTCAACTTTTTCCTTGGGCTCATCTTTCAATGGATCGTCGTGCATTCAATCTCCCAATAATGAAAATACTCCGACAACAGGATTAGACAAAGTGTAGACCGTTTCGGTTAGTCCATTGGATGTAGTATCTGAACCGCGAGTTTGTTTTACTTAAAAAAGTGGGCTTGTCGTCGCATTGCAGATGCTGAAGTTGCCCCTGGTAAAGAGCCTTCGACATAATTCACGTCGGGACAGCCGAGGGCCGCTCCCCCACGCGACCCATTGGTGGTTACCAGTTGATGACCGCAACTCGCAACTGTTTGCCGACCCTGAGCGGCAACCTCATTGGTGGTGGCCCAGTTTGTGAGAAGTACGGTTCCTTCAGCACATGGTCGTCGACTCTTACCGAGCCCTGCTTCAGTTTTCTCCCGGCATCGGTTGCGGAAGCCGCGAGCCCACACCGAACCAAAACGCGATCTGCCCTTACTGTCGCGGCGGGGCCGCGGTCGGTATTGACGACATGCCCTCCGATCTCGGCAAGGGTGATGAAGACCTCTTCCGCATCTCGCGGCACCTCACGCTTCTGGAACTGCTTCGCCCAATCCTCACTGGCTTTCGCCGCAGCATCGGCGGAATGGAAATCCGCCACGATGCGTCGCGCCAGATCCTTTTTCGCCTGCATTGGATGTGCTTCCCGCCTCATCTTGTCAATTTCAGCTATAGACACGTCTGTCAGCAGTTCGTAGTACCTCCACATTATCTCGTCGGAAATCGACATAATCTTTCCGTACATTTCGAGCGGCGGTTCGTGGATGCCGATTGCGTTGCCCAGCGACTTCGACATCTTCTGCACGCCGTCAAGACCCTCCAGAATCGGCGTGGTGAGCACGACTTGCGGTTCTTGGCCATAAGCCCGCTGCAGTTCGCGTCCTACCAAAAGGTTGAACTTCTGGTCCGTTCCGCCAAGTTCGACGTCGGCCTCGAGCGCGACCGAGTCGTAGCCTTGAGCCAGCGGATAGAGCAACTCGTGGACCGCAATGGGTTTCTCTTCCAGAAAGCGTTTGTGAAAGTCCTCGCGCTCGAGCATTTGCGAGACGGTGTATTTCGCCGCAAGACGGATGAAGTCGTCGGCGGTAAACTTCGCAAACCAGCGACGGTTGAAATCAATAACGGTCTTCTCCGCATCAAGGATCTTGAAGACCTGTGCCCTGTCGGTTTCAGCGTTCTGCTCAATCTGCTCGCGGGAGAGCGGCGGGCGTGTAGCAGAGCGCCCTGTCGGATCTCCAATCATCCCGGTGAAATCGCCGATCAAGAAGATGACTGTGTGTCCGAGATCTTGAAAGTGCTTGAGCTTGCGCAACACGACCGTGTGACCGAGGTGCAAGTCCGGCGCAGTTGGATCCATGCCGAGTTTCACGCGTAAGGGTTTGTCGGTGGCACGAGACTTCTCCAACTTGGCTCGAAGCTCGCTCTCGCGAATGATTTCCGCGCTGCCTTTTTTTATGTAGGCTAACTGCTCGTCAACCGGAGCAAAGTTTGGCATGCAGTTTTGATTATAAGCAAATGGGTGTGTCCCCTCTGCCGAACTGCTTTCAGTCAAAGCAAAGCGAAACTGTACTATGCGTGTTTCGCGGCTCCCGCCAGCAGTCTTCGCCCTTTGATCTCAAACTCTCCGTCCAGCACAACCTTAATCGCCTCGCTGTAGGCAATGTGCTCCTGCTCGAGAATGCGGGCGGACAAGGTGTGTTCGTCATCCGTATCAAGTAAGGGAATGGCCTTCTGCAGAATGATGGGGCCGTGGTCGAGTTCTTCGTCCACGAAATGCACCGTGCATCCGGAAACCTTTACGCCATAGGCGAAGGCTTGTTCCTGCGCTTCGAGTCCGGGAAAAGCGGGCAATAAAGACGGATGAATGTTGAGGATGCGTCGCGGGAATTGTTGCACGAACCAAGGTGAGAGCAGCCGCATATATCCGGCAAGGCAGACCAGGTCCACTTTGTATTTCTGGAGGGCAGCAACGACTTCACGATCGTGCTCAGCCCGGTCCTTGTCCCTGGAGCGAATTACCAACGAAGTGAGTCCTAGAGCCCGAGCGGTTTCGATACCTCGCGCATCCGCCCGATTGGAAATAACGACGGCGATGCGGGCGCCAGGAATTCGCCCAGCCGCGACATTCTTAGCAATCGCTTCGAAGTTCGAACCGCGCCCGGAGAGAAGGATGCCAAGGTTTTTCATCGAAGGTCAAGGACGCCAGACCACCATAATAATCCAGCATCGACCGTCCGCGCCTTAACGAACCCCAACATCCTACTCGCGAACTATTTCCCCATGGAAGCGGAGGTTGTTGTTTGACCAGGTTGCCCACTGGCTACAATCTCGGCCAGTAACTTTTGATCCTGATCTGCCAGCGTCGCGGGAAGCTTTGCGTAAGCGAGTCGCTCCGCGGAAGCCTGACCATCCGTGATGATGTACTGAACGAAGTTCTTCACCACTTCGGTTTTCTTAGCGTCCTTGCCCTGTTTAGGAACTAACAAGTACGTCAAACCGCAAATCGGATAGGCATCGCGCGCCGAAGCGGGAGGGTCAACAATTGGAGTGCGGACATCCTTTGCCAAGTCATCGCTGAATGCGTCGATGGCGGCGGTTGTGGTTGCGGGGCTCGCGTCTACCCAGTTTCCCGCTTGATTGCGAACCTGCGCAACCGGCAGATTGTTCTCTTTGGCGTAAGTCAATTCGACATACCCAATGGCTCCTTGGGTCTGCTTAATGACGCCGGTCACACCTTCGCTACCCTTTCCGCCCAGACCCGTCGGCCAACTCACCGAAATTCCCTTTCCCACCTGCTTGGCCCATTCAGGACTGACCTTCGCAAGGTAGGTGGTGAATATATTTGTGGTTCCGCTTCCGTCAGAACGGTGAGCAACGACGATTGGGATGTTCGACAAGGAGACGCCGGGATTGTCCTTTTTCACCGCCGGGTCCTGCCAGGTCTTGATCTTGCCGAGGAAAATGCCGGAGAGGGTAGCCGCGCTGAGTTTCAGCGGGGTCTTTAATTCGGGCAGATTATAGGTGATGCACACGGGGCCGGCGCTCTCCGGAATCTGAACCAGAGCCGGCATATCCTTCAAGTGCTCATCATCCAGCGCCGCATCACTCGCACCAAAATCAACCAACCCCTGCTTGAGTTGCTGAATCCCCCCTCCGCTACCGATCGATTGGTAGTTGATCTGGACGCCGGGATGGCTCGTCTGGAAGGAGCTGATCCAGCGCGTCATGATCGGGTAGATGAAGGTGCTGCCAGCCCCGAGGATCGAGTTGCTTTCTCCCGAGGATTCAGCCCCCTGCGGTTTCAGCGACTTATTGGAATTGCATGCAAGAGTAAATGTGAGGCTTATAAGTGCAAAACCTAGCCGCGCGATCTTCTGATGGTTATGCATTGGTAAACGTCCTTTCCTTCTCAGATTTTTCCGAGACTCCCAAGTGGACTCAATTTCGATGCATTACGGAATAATGGATTGTTAAAAAGAGATTAAAAAGTTCTGCCACAGCTCGGGACCGAAGACCACACACGACCTCTAAAATACTGCTACGTCCGATCTAGCCGCTTCAGGTTGCCCCCTTTTGTCCGGATTCGATATAGTCTTTGAAAGACATGTACAAAGACTTCCGCACTGTAGACCGCTGGACCAAGAAGGAAGTGCACTGCATTTATGAGGCGCTGATTGTGGCCATTGCCACTCGGCACGCGGATGCCGTGGACATCAAGTTTCTGGTGGACGGCCGTCCGGTCTGGGTCGCCCTTCCGCATCCTGCGTGGGTCGAGTATCAGAAGCGAACCGGAAAGTTGATTACCGACCCGCTTGCCGTAGAAATTGCTGGGCACTATCTCAAAGAAGCGCTGGAGTCCGGCGAAGGTATGGACCGGGAAATGTACTCGCTCACCGTCGAACAGACTCTCCAGCACCTTGAGGCCGCGGTGGGAGAGAGCGTTGGTGCTCAACCCGTCAGTTAAACTGGCGTCGTCCGGCCTGTTCAGCAAATCGAAGAGACAATGCTCGTTATCTCGCGGTAGAGTTGCGAATTCCCGCGACGCCCATCATGCGTCCCGTTATGCCCTTTTCCGCTCGATAGGAAAATAGCAGGTCAGGACGGCAAGCCGTGCATAGCGTCGAGGCGCTGATATTTTTCGGCGAGACGCCAGCGCTAATCAGTTGACGGCGGTTTGCTTCGACCAGATCCAGGAAAAGCTTCGGAGGAAGCTCACCGTGACCGGGAGCCCGTGCAGTGAGAAACAGCAGCGGATACTTTTCGCGAACCGGGTCCGATTCTTTGACTTCACGAAATAAATCGTCAGCATAGGAGAACTGTGATTCAAACTGCTGGCGCACCTCGGAGCCGACGTCGTAGCAACACGTGTGAATTCCAGGACCGATGGCCGCTTTAATATTCTTTGGCAGAGTACCGAACCAGCGATGCATTTCCCCCACTCCCTTTTCAACAACACGTTTGACCGTCCCGCGCCAACCCGCATGAAAAACCCCAACAGCTCTTTGCCGGGTATCCACCAGAATGATCGGCAGGCAATCGGCCGTTTGGATGCCAAGGAGGATCCCCGGCATCCGAGTGATGAGGCCATCGCCCACCAAAGGTTGGCTTGGCAACTCAGCCACGCAGTGAATCAGGTCGGAATGAATCTGGCGTAGGGTAACAAGGGGCCACAGTTTTTTGCCGCCACTGGCGCCGACCTGCAATAAGAAAGCCGCTCGATTGCGCTCGACCAGCCTGCGAGAGTCTTGCTGGGTGAATCCGAGGTTGAGAGCGTGCCGGCCGTAAACGTTTGAAAATCCACTGGTTCGCGTGCTGAATCCATGAACCAGCCAGGGAATGCGCGTGAAGGTTTCAGAATGCAGAATTGTAGGTCGACCCTGGTTTGCTTTCTTAATGTGCACCAAACCATACTAACAATCTAAGCCACTGCTCCGAGAAGTGGACCAGTCGGTTTTTTCTGCGCGGTATAATCCGGCATACCGTGATTAAATGAGCGCCTCGCCAACCCGGAGGACAAGTATGAGTCGCACTGTGCAAATCAGGAGTGGAATAATCGTTGGTCTGATTGGCCTTTGCTTGGGAGTGTTCTTGTTGCTGCTGGATCGCTCGGCGGCCGCGCCACAACCCCAGAGCAACATTTCATCCGACCCGCGTTTGCAGAACGCCTACAAGTTTCAGCAAGGCGGATGGACCTATGTCCACCTGGAGGGTTCACCCGAGCACATCGGCTTTCAGCACGGTTATTTGCTGGCGCACGAGATTGCCGATGCCTTCGAGACAATCAAACTTGAGGACACGCACAGCACCAGGCGCGACTGGGAGTTTTTCAGAAAAGCCGCGCGTGAAATGCTTTGGCCGAAGATCGATGCGGAATATCAGCAGGAACTTACCGGGATCGTCGAGGGACTCAAGGCCCAAGGCGTCGCGATGGACCTTGATGATCTTGTTGCGCTCAACGCCTTCGAAGAACTCCCCGGTTACTACGTGCCATGGTATGACCAGCAGCAACACGTCGCAGGCGCGCCGCGACTCTCGAGTCCAGGGAATTGCAGCGCGTTTATTGCTACCGGAAGTTACACTCGCGACCACCAGATCGTAATCGCGCACAACAACTGGACCAGTTACCTGGTCGGCTCACGCTGGGTCATGGTTTTCGATATTGTTCCCGAACACGGGAACCGCATTTTGATGGATGGATTCCCCGGAGTCATTACCAGCGACGATGACTTCGGCGTGAACTCCGCCGGAATCATGATTGCGGAGACGACTATTGCGCAATTTGTCGGCTGGGATCCGCAAGGCAAGCCGGAGTTCGTGCGCTCGCGCAAGGCCCTGCAATATGCCAATTCGATTGACGACTACGCCCGCATCGTTAAGGAAGGCAACAATGGCGGCTACGCCAATGACTGGCTCATCGGAGATCGCAAGACCGGCGAAATTGGATATCTTGAGCTGGGCTTGAAACACACACCGATGTGGCGGACCAAAGACGGATATTTTGTCAGTTCCAACTTTGCCCGCGATCCCGCAGTGATCCGAGACGAGACCTCCGGCTTCGATCCCAAGGACGCGTCTACATCGCCCAACGCTCGCCATGTCCGCTGGGAGCAACTCATCAAGCAATCCAAGGGACAAATCGACGTCGGCATGGCAGAGAGTTTTATGGCCGACCACTTCGATAGCTTCGAAAAGAAAGAACAGGCGAATGAACGTAGTTTATGCGGTCACACGGACGCCTCGCCAAGGGGCGTGAAGCTTTGGGACTGGGCCCCGTACTATCCGGGAGGCGCGGTTCAGGGGAAGGCGACAGATAGCAGCATGGCTCAGCATATGAGTTTTCAGGCACGCGCAGGGCATCCCTGTGGTCAGGATTTTGTCGCCAAAGATTTCTTAACCGCGCATCCGGATTATTCCTGGGAAGCGCCTCTGCTTCGTAACATGAAGTCGGGTCCGTGGACGTTATTCCACGCTGGACAGAGCGCGGGTCAGTGATCGACAAGTGATGGACTGCGTTTGTGCCAGGCAGTGGCCCGCTCATACGCGTGTGCAAGCTGTAGAACAATGTCTTCTCTCCAGTGCGAACCGATGATTTGCAGTCCGATAGGAAGACCTGCGTTGGTAAATCCGCAAGGAATCGAGATCGCCGGCAGCCCCCACACATTCATTGGTCGGGTATTGCGAAGCAGCAACAGTTCCCGCGGACGGAGCAGATCTGGGTTCTGCTTCAGTTCATCGATCGCAGGCGCCGGAACGGGTGTTGTAGGAGTTACGAGGACGTCTACGTCTTCGAACACGTTGTGAATCTTGCTCCGAATGTTTTTGAGTTCGCGGCGGCTCTGCTCAAGTTCCTCAGCGCTGATGTCCTCGCCTCTGCGGATGCGTCGCAACGTTTCCGGCAGGTATAGCTCAGGGGTCCGCGAAACGAACTCGGCGTGATATGCGAAGGCCTCCGCAGTTTGCAGCGTTCGGTCGGTAGGGACTTCGAGCTCGATCTCATAAAGATCACCGGCGAGGGTTTTTATTACGCCGAGAGCGTGTTCCACCACCGAAGCAACTTCCGGATCAAGATCCTCGTAGAAGAATTTCCGGGGAACGCCGATCCTCATCGTCTTCAATCCGTCCGGGATGGCCGCGAAATATTCACCGACTGGCATATCGGTACTGTTGGCATCTTTCGCGTCGTAACCTGCAATCGCCTGCAACAGCACCGCCGTATCCGAGACCGTGCGCGCGATTGGGCCGATATGATCGAGCGACAGCGACAGCGGGATTACGCCGCGAACACTCACGCGTCCATACGTGGGCTTCAGGCCGACATCTCCGCATAATGCAGCCGGTTCACGAACCGAGCCGGCAGTATCCGTTCCGATGGCGCCATAAACAAGACCTGCGGCTACAGATGCGGCCGATCCTCCCGACGAACCTCCGGCGATGCACGCGGGATTCCAGGGATTACGAACCTCGCCGTAATAGCTGATCATCGAACTGCCGCCGTACGCGCATTCATGCAGATTCTGCTTGCCCAACAGGACGGCTCCGGCATTGTTTAGACGGCGAACAATTTCAGCATCTTCTGCAGGGACCCGATCCTTGAATAACGCGCTGGCAGCCGTGGTGCGGACACCGGCGGTATCAATGAGGTCTTTTAGTGCGAGCGGGATGCCATGCAGCGGTCCGCGCCAGCGTCCCTGCAAGATTTCGCTTTCGGCGCTGCGAGCCTGCGCGAGAGCGGACTCTGCAGTCACGGTGATAAAGGCATTTAGCGTGGGGTTGAGCTTTTCAATGCGCGCCAGGCAGTTCTTCGTCAACTCCACGGGAGACAATTCCCGTTTGCGCAACAACTCGCTGGTTTCCACAATGGATGATGGGAGCATATTTTTTCTTCCTGATTCGAACCGGCTAATCAATTATCTGCAGGCGCCATGTTTTGCCTCCTGCGAAGAGCCTATAATCTTTACTTTGCCTCCGGCGGAGGCGCAAGAATTACACCATGGCACAAATGACTGCAACTCCCGTCGCCACCCATGGCTTTCTCCTCGATGGTAAATGGATCGAAGAAGGCGAGCAGGTTGAAATACAAGCCCCCTACGATGGTAGCGTTGTGGGCCGGGTGTTTCAGGGAAGGCGTGAGCATGCCGATGCGGCCATCGCGGCCGCGGTCAAGGCTTTTGGCACTACGAGACGACTTCCGGCATTTGAGCGGCAACGCGTGCTGCGCCGGGTGGCGGAGAATATTGCTCAACGTAAGGAAGAGTTTGCCCACACTTTAGCGCAAGAAGCAGGAAAGCCGATCAAGGCGGCGCGTAGCGAAGTCGAACGAACCATCTTCACCTTCACCGTCGCCGCCGAGGAAAGCACGCGTATTTACGGTGAGTATCTGCCGCTGGATTTGCAGGAATTCACGGTGGGGCGCTGGGGAATTGTGCGCCGTTTTCCACTGGGACCGGTTGCCGGAATCACGCCGTTCAATTTTCCGCTCAATTTAGTCGCGCACAAAGTGGCCCCGGCGATTGCCAGTGGCTGCACCATGGTGCTGAAGCCTGCGCCGCAAACGCCACTCAGTGCATTGCTGATGGCTGAGGCCGTGCAGCAGGCGGGTTGGCCGGATGGCGCTTTGAATGTTCTTCCCCTTTCCGACGACGACGCGGGATTGCTGGTGACCGACGAGCGCCTGAAGCTCATCACCTTCACCGGAAGTGCCGCGGTCGGGTGGGATATCAAGCGTCGAGCTGGCAAAAAGAAAGTCGCCCTCGAACTTGGCGGGAACGCGGGAGTCATCGTTCACAGCGATGCTGATCTGACCTATGCCGCGGAGCGTTGCGTAACCGGGGGGTTCGCCTATGCGGGGCAGTCTTGTATTTCGGTCCAGCGCATCCTGGTGGAGCGATCGGTTTTGGAAAAATTCAGGGACCTCTTTGTGGCAGGGGTGAAAAAACTGAAAACTGGAGATCCGTTGGAAGAGTCAACGGATGTGGGCCCGCTGATTTGTGAAAGTGACGCCATCCGCGCCAGCGACTGGATACAAGAGGCAGTGCGCGGCGGCGCCCGATTGCTGTGTGGTGGACAACGCAAGGGATCGGTCCTTGAGCCGACCGTTCTGACCGGGACGCGCGCGGAGATGAAGGTAAACTGTCAGGAAATTTTCGCCCCGGTTGTCACCATTGAGCCATATGACGACTCTTACAGTGCATTGAGGCAAATTAATAGCTCTCAATACGGCTTGCAGGCGGGAATATTTACGCGGGATGCCAAGCTGCTGTTCAGCGCATACGAAGAGCTCGAAGTGGGAGCTTTGATGGCCGGAGACGTTCCGACGTTTCGTATTGATCACATGCCCTACGGTGGGGTTAAGGATTCGGGATTGGGACGTGAAGGCTTGCGTTCTGCGATTGAGGAGATGACGGAGCCGAAGCTGCTGGTGATGAACCTGCGGTAAGCGGCGAATGGAAGTTGAATAGTTGCGGGCAATCACAAGGCGGCGCAAGCTGGTATAATCACAAGTTTTCGTGCTCAACAATCACGGTTTCGTGTGACTGCTTTTTCAAAGAGGGCCGCGTTCAACTGGGGACGACGTTCGATGTCCCTGCTGCACTGAAAGTTAATGCAGATTTTTCATCGCAGTACCAACACAATCTCCCGCGCCACGATTTACGGGGCCGCATTCCTTGTCGCGGCGCTGCTATGGGCGGTGCTCGAACTGCAACGCTCACCCTACATCACTTACGCCAAAGTGGCGCGCCCACAGCCGGTGCCTTTCAGCCACCAGCACCACGTAGGGGGTCTTGGCATTGACTGCCGCTACTGCCACACTTCGGTTGAAAATTCTTCGTTCGCCGGGATTCCTCCAACCAAGACCTGTATCAACTGCCACTCCCAGATTTGGACGGGAGCGCCGCTGCTCGAACCTGTACGCGAGAGTTTCCGCACCGGCAAATCTTTGGTATGGACTCGAGTCAACGATTTACCCGATTTCGTTTATTTCGATCACAGCATTCACATCAACAAGGGTGTGGGCTGCAACACCTGCCACGGGCCGGTTGACCGTATGCCGCTCATGTTCAACTACGCATCGCTGCAAATGGAGTGGTGCCTGGAGTGCCATCGCGCGCCGGAGAAGAATTTGCGTCCCCGCGACCAGGTGTTCAATATGCGCTACGAGCAACCCACAACCGACAAGCCCGTGGTTCTAGAAGGCAAGGTCTATACCGACCAGCTTTCGTTGGGGAAAGATTTGGTGAGGAAATACAACTTGCGCACGGTGACGGACATCACGAGTTGTTCAACCTGTCATCGGTAGAGACGTAGCTAGCTACGTCCGTACAGCGACGAAGTTTGAATACGAGATGGAAGAAAACAATAACAAGCAGCATCGCGAGGAAGTTTGTCCCAGCAAAAAGGACAAACTCGACTTGAAAACGGCTCGCGCCCAAATCGCAGGGACGAACGGTCCGGAGTATTGGCGCAGCCTGGAAGAACTCGCAGGCAGCTCTGAATTTCAGGAGATGATGCATCGTGAGTTCCCCAAAGGCGCGTCGGAGTGGCTGGACGCGGTTTCTCGCCGCGGATTCCTGAAGCTGATGGGCGCTTCACTCGCGATGGCAGGCATGACCGCCTGCACCAAGCAGCCCATGGAGCCGATTGTTCCCTACGTGCGGCAGCCGGAAGAAGTCATTCCTGGGCGTCCGCTTTTTTTTGCGACCGCATTCACCTTGAGCGGATACGCCAGTCCGATCCTGGTTGAAAGTCATCTCTATCGTCCAACCAAAATTGAGGGCAACAAGCAGCATCCCGCGAGCCTGGGCGGGACGGATGTTTTCGCGCAGGCGTCCATCCTCGAAATGTATGACCCCGATCGCTCGCAGACCATCACATATTTGGGCGACGTGCGCACCTGGGGAGGATTCTTAGAGGCGGTCCGCGGACCTCTTAGCGCTCAGAAGGCAGTACAGGGCGCGGGCATCCGCATCCTGACGCGCACCGTTTCTTCTCCCGCGCTCGCCGATCAGTTGCGGTCGGTGCTGAAGCTCTATCCGCAGGCGAAGTGGCACGTATATGAACCGGTGAATCGGGACAATGTGCTCGAAGGGGCGAAGATGGCTTTTGGCCAACCGGTCGAGACGCAGTACCGGCTGGAAAACGCCGACGTGATCGTCTCGCTCGACGCCGATTTTCTCTATGCAGGATTTCCCGGAAGCACGCGCTACATACACGACTTCGCCAAGCGCCGCAATCCGGATGCAGGCAATATGAGCAGGCTGTATGTGATCGAAAGCACACCCAGTTCAACCGGGGTGAAGGCGGATCATCGCTTGCCCTTGCCATCGATCAAGGTTGAAATGTTTGCAAGAGCGCTTGGGTCGGTACTCGGAATGAATACCGGCGGCGATGGGACGCTGGACAGCCAGCAGGCGAAGTTCGTCGCGGCGATCGCTCGGGAACTGCAGAACCATCACGGTTCCAGCGCCGTGATGGTTGGCGATCACCAGCCTCCGGCGGTTCATGCTTTGGCCCACGCCATCAATCAAGCGCTTGGCAACGTGGGAAAAACAGTTTTCTATACCGACCCTGTCGATGCAAACCCAGTAAACCAGACCGATTCGATCAAGGATCTGGTTGCCGACATGCGTGCTGGCAAAGTGGACATGCTGTTCATCCTTGGCGCGAATCCCGCCTATGATGCGCCCGCTGACCTGAGCTTTGTTGATTCGCTAAAGAACACGAACATTCCGCTACGCGTTCATCTGGGCCTCTACCAGGACGAAACCGCCGAGCTCTGCCACTGGCATTTGAACGAGGCACATTATCTCGAATCATGGGGCGATACTCGCGCCTATGACGGTACGGCAAGCATCGTGCAACCGTTGATTGCGCCGCTCTACAACGGCAAGAGTGTTTATGAACTTACTGCGCTGCTTGCTGGTCAAGCGGAAGCCACCGGCCACGAAGTCGTGCAGAGCTACTGGAAGAAACAGCACACAGGGGCGGACTTTGACGTTTTCTGGCGAAAATCGCTGCACGACGGATGGATCGAAGGAACAACATTTGCGCCTAGGTCGGTCAACCTGAAGTCCTCGAGTTTCCCCGCGTCCCCAGTCGGCGACGAAAAATCCATCGAGATCAATTTCCGCCGCGATCCATGTGTCCACGATGGCTGTTTCTCCAACAACGGCTGGCTGCAGGAACTGCCCAAGCCCATGTCCAAGCTGACGTGGGACAATGCGGTTTTGATTGGTCCGGCCACGGCAGCCGGCATGGGATTGAAGACCGAAGATCTGGTGACGTTGGAACTAAATGGCAAGAAGGTTACTGCTCCGATCTGGATTCAGGCTGGTCATGCCGCTAATTCCGTCACAGTGTCTCTAGGCTATGGACGCCAACGCGCTGGCCGGGCCGGCACTGGCGCAGGCTTCGACATGTACCCGCTTCGATCCAGCGCAACGCCCTGGTTCACCACGGGCGTGAACATCACCAAGGCTGGTGGAACCTACAAGCTGGCATCAACGCAGGGCTATCAGACGATGGACACTGCGGTCGGCGCGCGGCCACAGGTGCGCTCTGCAAGTCTCGACGAGTATCGTAAGGAACCAGATTTCGCGAAAGACGAAGAGCCTCCGACGGAGTTGACGTTGTATAAGCCGTATCCGTACGAGAAGGAACCCTACGTGTGGGGCATGGCGATTGATTTAAATGCCTGCGTCGGCTGCAATAATTGCATTGTCGCCTGCCAGTCGGAGAACAATATTGCGGTGGTAGGCAAAGAGCAAGTCGTGATCGGCCGCCACATGCACTGGCTGCGCGTGGATGCGTATTACCAAGGCGACCGCGACAATCCCAAAGCATATTTCCAGCCTGTCCCGTGCATGCAATGCGAGAACGCGCCGTGCGAGGTGGTCTGTCCAGTAGGCGCGACTGTCCACAGCACCGAAGGTCTCAACGATATGGTCTACAACCGCTGTGTGGGCACGCGGTACTGTTCGAATAATTGTCCGTACAAAGTGCGGCGCTTCAATTTCCTTCTCTTTCAAGATTGGGAGACCCCGCAGTATAAGATGATGCGCAATCCGGACGTGACCGTGCGCAGCCGCGGGGTCATGGAAAAGTGTACTTATTGCATCCAGCGCATCACCCAGCACCGCATCGATTCCGAGCGCGAAAATGGCAAAATTCAGGACGGCGAACTGCAAACCGCGTGTCAGCAATCTTGCCCTGCCAACGCGATCACCTTCGGCAATATCAACGATCCCAATAGCCAGGTTTCAAAGTTCAAGGCGATCGCACGCAACTACAGTTTGCTGGCCGATCTGAACACCCGGCCCCGAACTACGTATTTGGCGGAAATTCGCAACCCGAATCCAGAACTGGAAAGCTAGCGGAGCACGATCGAAAGATGGACGAGCCAAGACAACCCGCAACCGATGCCTCTCCAGTAATTGAGCCTGGGTACACCTTCGGCACAGTCACCGACAAGATCGCTTCGATTGTCCTCACACGCCCTACCTCCAACGGTTGGTTCTTTGGTTTTGGCATCGCGTTTCTGCTAACGATGATGATGTTGTATGCCGTCGGATATTTGTTCATCCGCGGTGTCGGCATCTGGGGCATAACTATCCCGATCGGCTGGGGCTTCGCGATTGTGAACTTCGTGTGGTGGATTGGAATCGGCCACGCGGGCACGCTGATCTCGGCCATTCTGTTATTGCTGCGGCAATCCTGGCGTAATTCGATTAACCGGTTCGCTGAAGCCATGACGCTGTTCGCCGTCTCCGCTGCTGGTCTTTTTCCGTTGATTCACGTCGGCCGTCCCTGGCTGGCCTATTGGCTGTTCCCTTATCCCAACACCATGAATTACTGGCCGCAATTCCGCAGCCCCCTGGTGTGGGACGTTTTTGCCGTTTCCACTTACGCGACCACCTCTTTGTTGTTCTGGTTCATCGGCCTCGTTCCCGATCTCGCCACGCTGCGGGATCGCTCTACTAACCGCGCGGCCCAAATCATTTACGGAATGCTGGCGTTGGGTTGGCGCGGTTCCGCGCGGCATTGGCATCGTTACGAGACTGCCTATCTGCTGCTCGCCGGACTCGCGACGCCGCTGGTGCTATCAGTTCACACCGTGGTCAGTTTCGACTTCGCCATTGCCATCGTGCCGGGTTGGCACACCACGATCTTCCCTCCCTACTTCGTCGCCGGCGCGATCTATTCCGGCTTCGCCATGGTGCTGATGCTCGCGATTCCCATCAGAAAATTCTATGGCCTCGAGGATTTCATCACGGAGCGCCATCTGCAAAACTCAGCCAAGGTCATGCTCGCGACCGGCCTGATTGTCGCTTATGGCTATGCCATCGAAGCGTTCATGGGATGGTATAGCGGAAACCGCTACGACACGTTCACTCTTTGGAACCGCCTGCACGGGCCCTATGCGCCGTGTTATTACGCGTTGCTGGCCTGCAACATCTTCGTCCCACAAGTCCTGTGGATTCGCAAACTGCGGACCAGCCCATTTGCATTGTTCCTGATTTCCGGAGTCATCCTGGTCGGCATGTGGCTGGAGCGGTTCATCATTGTAGTGGTCAGCCTACACCGTGATTTCCTGACGTCCTCGTGGGGAATGTATTACCCGACTCGCTGGGACTGGATGACGTACATCGGCACCATCGGCATGTTCTTGGCCGCGATGTTCCTGTTCGTGCGCATCCTGCCCATGATCTCGATCTTCGAAATGCGCACCCTGCTGCCCGAGGCGGAGGTGAAGGAATGAAGCGGACTCCCAGTTACGGAATAATGGCTGAGTTCGATTCCCCGCAACAATTGGTGGACGCGGCACATCGCACGCATCAAGCCGGCTACCTCAAGATCGACGCGTACAGCCCGTTTCCAGTTGAAGGGTTGGCGGAGGCCATTGGGTTTCACAAGAACAACGTCCCGCTGGTGGTGCTGATTGGTGGGTTGCTGGGTGGTTTATCTGGATATGCCTTGCAGTACTGGATTTCGGCAATAAGCTATCCGATCAACGTCGGCGGCAAACCTTACCACTCGTGGCCCGCATTCATCGTGGTGACGTTCGAGATGACGATTCTGTTCGGAGGAATTTTTGCGGTGTTTGGCATGCTGGCACTGAACGGTCTCCCTATGCCGTACCACCCGGTGTTCAATGTGCCGCGCTTCGCCTTCGCGACCAAAGACCGATTTTTCCTGATCGTGTTCTTTACCGATCCGAAGTACAGCCCCAGCGAAACCCGGCGCTTTCTCGAAACTCTGGAGCCGCGTTCGATTTCGGAGGTCCCTAGCTAAGGCCATGCGGCGCCTCCGCAAAATTTCGTGCTTGGGATTGCTGGCTGTGCTGGCTCTGGTGGGATGTCGTCAAGACATGCACGATCAACCCCGCTTCAAGCCACTTGCCGAGAGCGACTTCTATTCGGATCTACGCTCGGCACGCGCTCCGGTGGATGGAACCGTTGCGCGCGGACAGTTGCACGAAGATTCATATTTGTACACCGGCAAGCTCGGGAACAATCCCGGCGACTACATGCCATTCCCGGTGACCGAGGATGTGCTGGCCCGAGGTCGTGAGCGCTTCAATATTTACTGCGCTCCCTGCCACTCTCGCCTAGGTGATGGCAACGGGATGATCGTGCAGCGCGGCTTTCGAGCGCCACCGTCTTATCACACCGAACGCCTGCGCAAAGCGCCGCTGGGATATTTCTTTGACGTCATGACTAACGGATTTGGCGCCATGCCGGAGTATGCGTCGCAAATCCCAGTACGTGACCGCTGGACAATCGTGGCCTATATCCGAGCCTTGCAATTAAGCCAGGCAGCGACCGTGAGCAACGTTCCGCCAGGACAGAAGGTTCCGTCAGAACTCCCTGTGTTTCGCGGCGATCCTGGTTCTGGAGCGACTTTGCCGGAAATGCAGTCCAGTTCGCGAAACGAAAAAGGAGAGGAGCCGAAATGAGCCCGGCGCGATCGAACAACTTGGACCTCACGGCGCCTCCGGTGGTCAAGACCATCGAAAAACGCTTGTTGGTCGTCGGCGTCGTTTTCGGCGTGATCTCCCTGATCCTCGCGTTCCTTCGCCCCGATCAATTTTTCCGCGGCTACCTTCTCGGCTACATGGATTGGCTGGGCGTTACTCTCGGATCCATGGCGATTCTCATGATCCGCCATTTGACAGGCGGCGGGTGGGGCACGGTGATCCGCAGGATTCTGGGCGCGGCCATGCGCTGCTTACCCCTGATGGCCATGCTGTTTATCCCAATCCTCTTCGGACTCCCGAAACTCTACGTTTGGGCGCGGCCTCTGGACTCCATCGCAGACAAACATCTTCGCGAGCATTTACAGGAGCTCACACGGAGCTACCTGACGGTTCCCGGCTTTATCATCCGCGCCGCAATTTATTTGGCGATCTGGAATCTGCTCTCGTTCCTGCTCACCAAATGGTCAAGGGAACAGGACAAGCCTTCCCCTCGGGACAATACGCAGCGCTTCAAAGCCGTGAGTGGCCCCGGGTTGATTCTTTATGCGTTCACCATTTCATTTGCCGCCATCGACTGGGTGATGTCGATCGATCCCAGTTGGATTTCCACGATCTATGGACTGTTGATCCTGATCGGGGAGTTGCTCTCGGCGATGTGCTTTGCGGTCGTCGTAGAGCGCATTTTAGTCGACTACAAGCCAATGTCGGAACTGCTGAAACCCGATTTCGTGCACGACCACGGCAAGTGGATGCTGACCTTCATCATGGTATGGGCCTACTTCTCGTTCTCACAGTGGCTCATCATCTGGGCGGGAAACTTGCCGGATGAAATCACCTGGTACATGCGGCGATTGAATGGCGGTTGGGGATACGTGGGATTGTTTCTCGTTGTGTTTCAGTTCGCCGTCCCCTTCGTTCTGTTGCTTTCGCGCCCTTTCAAGAGGGACATTCGACGACTGGTCTGGCTTGCGGTGTGGATCATGGTAATGCGCTACGTCGATCTTTTCTGGATCATAGAGCCCAATTTTTCAAAAACATTCAGTCTGACACTGGCGGATATAGTGGTCTCGATTGCGATAGGCTGTATTTGGCTGGCGTACTTCTTCCGCAATCTGAGTTCATTGCCACTTCTGCCGGCGTATGACGTAGACGCGAGTGAGGTACTGGAACCAGCGCATGACTGAAGAGACACAACACGAACACGCGGAAGAGCGCTACGAGCACCAAGACCTCAGTGCGCGGGCAGTGTACGCATTTCTGATCAGTCTCCTTGTTGGGGGGGTGGTGGTTTATTTCATAGTCTGGGGTTTCTACCATTTCATGGAAGCGCGCCAGAGAGAGCATCAGCCTCCGCCAAACCCACTGGTGAAGCAAGTGGAAACTGACACCCGCATTGTCTCGCCTGGGGAGATCAAAAAATTCCCAGAACCCCGTTTGGAAACGAACGAACGAACCGAGATTAGAGACTTTCGCTTGAAGGAAGAGCAAACCTTAAATAGTTACGGCTGGGTCGACCAAAAGGCCGGAGTGGTTCGTATTCCGATTGATCGCGCCATGCAATTGCTGGCACAACAAGGACTCCCGACTACACCGAAAGCTGGAACCGCTCCGCCTTCGACGGTGAATGTGGCGACTGAGGCTGCGGAACGGTCGGACACCAGCGGCACATCAACTCCACGCAAGTCGCAACCGCCAAAGTAAAGGGAAGGAATATCGCAGTGCGTCGTCCGGTAAGATCGACAATTTCGAAGCTGATCGCAGCAACTGTGTTGGCTCTCTCGGCTCTTACGGTGCCCGCGTGCGGTCGGGGAATAACGCAAGGGACCACATCTCCGCCTGCGAATGTGCGTCCGCCGGGATTGAAAAATGTTGGCATTGAGCAACGTCTGAACCAACAGGTTCCACCCGATCTCACGTTTCGGGATGAAACCGGGAAAGCAGTCCAGTTGGGCGATTACTTCGGCAAGAGGCCGATGATTTTGAATCTGGTGTACTACCAGTGTCCGATGCTGTGCGGAGAAGTTTTGAGCGGACTGAGCAGCACGCTCCGGGTATTGAAGTTTGAGGTCGGGAAAGAGTTCGACGTCCTCACAGTGAGTTTCGATCCGAAAGAGACCCCGGAAATGGCCGCCGCAAAAAAGACGGAATACCTGAGGCGTTATGGTCGACCCAATGCTGCCGAAGGCTGGCATTTTCTGACCGGACCCGCGGCTTCGATCGATGCACTCACCAAGGCGGCGGGTTTTCAATATCAATACGATCCCAAAAGCGGCCAATTCGCCCATGCGACTGCAATCGTGGTTCTGACGCCGGAGGGCAAAATCGCACAGTACTATTATGGCGTCGAGTTTGCACCCAAGGATTTGCGTTTGGGTTTGATTCAGGCATCACAGAACAAAATCGGCACGGTAGTCGATCAAGTGCTGCTCTACTGCTACCACTACGATCCCGACACCGGGAAGTATGGAGCCATCATCAGCAGAGTTCTACAACTGGCAGCAGGCGCCACGGTGTTGATCCTGGGAACGTTCCTGATAGTGATGTTCCGCATGGGCCCTACGAAAGCAGTACGGCGACCAACAACCAACGACACGACCAATTATGTTCGATAACTTTCCACTTTGGCCTGTACGCGCCTCCGCCGGCGCCGGCAATACAGACGCGCTCTTCATTTTTCTGCTGGCGCTGTCCGCTTTCATGTGTCTGGCCATCTTCACTATGATTTTGGTGTTTGCGACGAAATATCGTCGACAGCGCGGCGTTGAAGCGGAACAGATTGAAGGTTCGACCGAACTCGAAATAACCTGGTCCATAATCCCGCTGGGAATCTTTATGGTGATTTTCGCCTGGGGCGCGGTCATTTACTTCCACGAGCGGACTCCACCGAAGGGCGCGTCCGAAGTTTACGTCGTGGCCAAGCAGTGGATGTGGAAACTTCAACATCAAGAGGGCGCGCGCGAAATCAACGAACTGCATGTGCCGGTAGGCCGTGACGTCAAACTGATCATGACCTCGCAGGACGTAATTCACAGCTTTTATGTTCCGGCCTTCCGCATCAAGCAGGACGTGCTCCCCGGGCGCTATACAACCGCGTGGTTCCGAGCAACCAGGCCAGGTGTCTATCACCTGTTCTGTTCGCAATATTGTGGAACCATGCACTCCGGCATGATCGGGCAAGTGGTGGTGATGGATCCGCCACAATACGAAGCCTGGCTCTCTGGCGGTGGAACCTCGGGATCGCTTGCGGCCAGTGGTGAAAGCCTTTTTCAGCAATTGGGCTGTGTCACCTGCCACCGGTCCGATGCGCAAGGTCGCGGGCCCAACTTGGTCGGACTCTTCGGCAAGCCCGTGCATCTGGAGGACGGGCGAACTCTTATCGCCGATGAGAACTACATTCGCCAATGCATCTTGAGTCCGAGTACAAACATTCCGAGCGGATTTAAGCCCATCATGCCGGTCTTTGGAGGGCTTGTCAGCGAAGAACAGTTAACCGCTCTGGTCGCATACATCAAGTCGTTGAGTCCGGCAGCATCGGGAGCGGCGGGCGGACCGAGTTTGGCTCCGGCCGGCACAAGATCGCAAAACCCTAAGGAATAGCAATGGCTACAGTAGCAGTTTCCGCCGAACGCGAACATTATCTTAATAAAGAATACGGCATCCGCTCGTGGCTCCTGACCACGGACCACAAGCGCATCGCGCTTCTATATCTCGTTTCGATCACGTTCTTTTTCTTCATCGGCGGATTCTTTGCCCTGCTGATCCGCCTTGAACTATTGACGCCGGCTGGCGATCTGGTTCAGGCGGATACTTATAACAAACTTTTCTCCATGCACGGTCAGGTGATGATTTTCTTCTTTCTGATCCCGTCCATTCCCGCCGTGCTGGGAAATTTTCTTGTCCCCTTGATGATCGGCGCAAAAGATCTGGCGTTTCCGCGAATCAACTTGTTGAGCTGGTATCTCCTCGTTATTGCCGGCGTGATTTATATCCACTGCATCGCCACCGGCGGAGTGGATACGGGTTGGACTTTTTACACACCGTTTAGTACGGCCTTCAGCAACACCAGAGTGATTGAAGCAGGAATTGCAATCTTCATCGTAGGATTCTCATCCATCCTCACCGGCCTCAACTTCGTCGTAACCATTCATCGCATGAGGGCGCCGGGCATGACGTGGTCTCGGTTGCCGCTGTTCATCTGGGCGCATTATGCTACCAGCATCATTCAACTGCTCGGTACGCCGGTGCTTGCAATAACGCTGTTGCTGGTTGTTTTCGAACGCGCCTTCAATTTGGGTATCTTCGATCCCACTCGCGGCGGCGACCCGTTGTTGTTTCAACATCTATTCTGGTTCTATTCGCACCCCGCGGTGTACATCATGATCCTCCCCGCGATGGCGGTGGAAAGCGAAGTAGTCGCATGTTTCACTCGCAAGCGCATCTTCGGCTACAACTTCGTAGCCATGTCGAGCATTGCGATTGCCGTGTTCGGATTCCTGGTCTGGGCCCATCACATGTTTGTGGCCGGCATTTCGCTTTATTCCGCGTTGATCTTTTCTATTCTTAGTTACCTGGTTGCTGTGCCCTCGGCGATCAAAGTTTTTAATTGGACCGCGACCATGTACAAAGGCTCGATCTCGTTCACCACGCCCATGCTGTACGCGTTAGGTTTCATCGGATTGTTCACGATGGGTGGACTGACCGGTCTGTTCCTGTCCGCCCTTGGAATCGATGTGCACGTGCACGACACTTATTTCGTCATCGCCCACTTTCACTACATCATGGTAGGCGGCGCGGTGATGGGATATCTCGGCGGATTGCATTTCTGGTGGCCAAAAATCTCTGGCCGAATGTATCCGGAAGCCTGGGGCAGGTTAGCCGCGTTGCTTGTCTTCGCCGGCTTCAACCTGACGTTCTTCCCCCAGTTTATTCTCGGCTACATGGGAATGCCCCGCCGCTACTGGCAATACCCTCCGGAATTTCAGGTGCTGAATGTGCTCTCGACCGCGGGTTCGACCATTCTTGCGGTCGGATACGTTTTGCCCATGGTGTACTTCCTCTGGTCCATGCGTTACGGAAAAATTGCTAGCGATAACCCGTGGGGCGCGGCTGGCCTGGAATGGAAGACATCCTCGCCGCCGCCCACGTTCAATTTCGATGAAACGCCAGAAGTGACTTGGGAAGCCTACAACTACGAAGAGATCCCCGCCCCAGCGGAGGTGCCCGTTGAGCGATAGCCCGATCGCGGTCGAGCAGCACGGCCCGGAACACTTGCACCATTTTGCCGATGCCGAACAGCAACGCGATGCCGCATCGCTCGGGATGTGGCTGTTCCTGGCGACCGAGATCATGTTCTTTGGCGGCATGTTTTTGGCGTATCTGGTCTATCGTTACTGGTACTACAACGAATTTGCCGCTGGCAGCCGCAGCCTGGACATCTCGTTGGGCACTATTAATACAGCCGTCCTCATTTGCAGCAGCTTGACGGTAGCTCTTGGCGTGCGGGCGGCGCAGATGGGCAACCGGAAATTGCTGGTCATTCTGTTGCTGCTGACGATCGTGTTCGGTTTCGCGTTTCTCGGAATCAAAGGCGTCGAGTGGTATCAGAAGTTTGAGGAGCATCACATCCCGGGACGATCCTTCAACGCAGGCGATCTGATCAAAGAGTACCCGCAGATTCACATCGACCCGCAGCACGAGCAAATTTATTTCTCGCTTTACTTTGCCATGACCGGTCTGCACGCGCTGCACATGATTATTGGCGTTGGCATCTTCGTTTTTCTGACTTACCACGCGTGGAAGGGACGTTACACGCCGAAGTACTACACTCCCATCGAAATCGGTGGATTGTACTGGCACTTTGTCGACATCGTGTGGATTTATCTTTTCCCGTTGCTCTATTTGATCGACCGAAAACCTCTAAGGTGAGGAACCATGTCCGAGCATGTCATGTCGAGCAAGTTTTACTACACCATCTGGATCGTGTTGCTGTGCCTGACAGTGATTACCGCTGCGGTTTCCTTCGTCGATTTGGGCCCGTTTAACACGATCGTGGCGCTGGTCATCGCTACGGTGAAAGCTCTGCTGGTAATTTTGTTTTTCATGCACGTCAAGTACACCAGCGAACGGTTGACCAAGATAGTTATCGTGTCCGCGATTTTTTGGCTGCTGCTCTTGCTGGGGCTCAGTATGGCCGATTATGCAACGCGTTTCCTGAGTTAGCCTACGTCCGGGACTGCGCGCTCGGCTGGATTTGCGATATACTCCGCTCGCGGTACAACACCGACCAAAGCATGAATCGGCGAGGTGATCTATGGCCTTCTGCAATTCTTGCGGAGCAACTCTGGAACCAGGGGCGAAGTTCTGTCCTAAATGCGGTACCACTGTGCCCATGGCTGCTGCTATCCCGGCAACCGTTCCTTCTCCGCCGCCCACGTCGGCTCAGGGAAGCGGTGCGCTGAAGATCATCCTGATCGTAGTAGCCGTCGTGATCGCGCTCGGCATTCTTGGGATTGGGACGTTGGTGTTCGTCGTCCGCCGCGTTGCCCAGAACAGCCGCGTACGAAACCGGGACGGCAACGTTCGCGTGGAAACTCCCTTCGGTACGGTCCAGAGCACAAATAATCCCGACGAAGCTTCCCGCAATCTCGGCATCGACTTGTATCCCGGCGCGCGCGTGGTGAGGGGCAATACCGCAACTATTGGAGGAATGCATACCGTCGAAGCGGAATTTGAGAGCGATGATTCCGCTGAAAAAGTCATGGCCTTCTACTCGGCAAAATTTCCCAATGCCAATGTCAACACGAAGGATCAGGACCACTATGCGATCGTGTCTACCGATAACAATAACCTGATCACGATCAAAATCGAACCCGACGGCAGCAAAAGCCGGATTAAGATTGCAAATGTGAGTGGGAAAAACGTGAGCGGCGGCAATTCCACAAATTAGCGTATTCCAGTTCATGCAAAATAACTTCGTCGAACTAGCCCGCGCGGCCAAGTCTGCGGTGGTGGATGCAAAAGGACTCGCCTCGGCTTTGACCCGTCACCTGCGCGGCGAAGTACGCTTCGACAAGGGCAGCCGCGCTCTTTACGCCACCGATGGGTCCAACTATCGCCAAGTTCCTATCGGAGTGGTTCTCCCTCGGGATGCCGACGACGTCATCGCGACCATCGCGCTGGCCCGTGAATATGGCGCGCCCATCCTCTGCCGCGGCGGCGGTACTTCGCTCGCGGGACAATGCTGCAATGTCGCGGTGGTTCTCGACTTCAGCAAGTACATGGCAGAAATCCTCGAGATTGATCCTGCACGGCGGATTGCAAGAGTCCAGCCCGGGGTGGTGCTTGATCGTCTGCGAAGCGCTGCGGAAAAGCACCATCTCACGTTCGGTCCAGATCCCGCAACCCATGACCGGTGCACCCTAGGCGGCATGATCGGAAATAATTCCTGCGGCGTGCATTCGGTAATGGCGGGCAAGACAGACGACAACATCGAAGAACTGCAGATCCTCACCTACGATGGCCTACGGTTGCAGGTAGGCCAGACCAGTAATGCCGAACTCGAAAGCATCGTGGCTGAGGGCGGCCGCCGCGGTGAGATTTACGCAGGGTTGAAAAAGCTACGTGACACGTACTCGGATTTCATTCATAAACGCTATCCTAATATTCCGCGCAGGGTTTCAGGCTACAACCTGAATTATCTGCTGCCTGAAAACGGCTTCCATGTGGCCCGTGCCCTGGTAGGATCGGAAGGCACCTGCGTCACCATTCTCGAAGCTTCGTGCCGGCTGGTCGAGAGTCCGCCCGAACGGGTTCTCCTCCTCATCGCGTATCCGGATGTCTTCCAGTGCGCCGATCGCGTGCCGGAAATAATGGCTCACCATCCCATCGGCCTCGAAGGCATCGACGAGTTGCTGGTCGAATTCACCCGGCGCAAGGGATTGAGTCCGGAAGGACTCGCGATGCTACCTCCAGGCGGCGGGTGGCTCTTTGTCGAGTTCGGCGCAAGCACAGCTGCCGAGGCGGAAGCTCAAGCGCGCAACCTCATGCAATCTCTCGGCCGCGGCTCAAATCCTCCTCAGATGCGCCTGTTCGCCAACCAGCAACAGGCAAAGCGAGCCTGGGAAGTCCGCGAGTCGGCTCTGGGAGCCACTTCCCTTGTGCCAGACGAACCGCCGGGCTGGGAGGGTTGGGAAGATGCCGCGGTCACTCCCGAAAAGCTCGGCAGCTATCTTCGCGATCTATTCAAAATGATGAAGGGCTACGGCTACCGCAGCGCTCTCTACGGGCACTTCGGCCACGCTTGCGTTCACATGCGGATCAACTTCGATCTGCAGTCCAAGCAAGGTATCGCCAACTACCGCAAGTTTGCGGAAGAGGCGGCCGATCTGGTCGTCAGCTATGGCGGATCGCTCTCCGGCGAACACGGCGACGGACAATCGCGCGCCGAGTTATTGCCGAAAATGTTTGGGCCCGAACTGATCCAGGCATTCCGCGAGTTCAAAGCGCTCTGGGATCCGGATTGGAAGATGAATCCGGGCAAGGTGGTCGAGCCGTACAAACTGGATGAGAATCTACGTCTAGGCGCCGACTACAAACCATGGGAGCCACAGACGCACTTCCAGTTTCCCGAAGACCACGGCAGCCTGGCGCATGCCGCCTTGCGTTGCGTGGGAGTGGGCAAGTGCCGACACGATGAAGGCGGAGTCATGTGTCCGAGCTTCCGCGCCACTCGCGAAGAAGAGCACTCAACCCGAGGTCGGGCGCACCTCCTTTGGGAGATGACTAAAGGCGATGTGATTCAGGACGGTTGGCGCGACCAGCACGTAAAGGACTCGCTCGATTTGTGTCTTGCATGCAAGGGCTGCAAGAGCGACTGTCCCGTCGGCGTCGATGTGGCCACGTACAAATCGGAATTCCTGGCGCACTACTACAAAGGCCGGCGTCGTCCACGCAGTGCCTACGCCTTTGGCAATATCGATATCTGGTCTCGACTCGCTTCGACCGCGCCGGGTCTGATCAATCTGACGACGCAACTGCCTTTTCTGCGCGACATTGCCAAAATCGTAGCCGGCATCCCGCAGGAACGCAGCATCCCTGCCTTCGCTCCGCAAACATTCCGCCACTGGTTCAGACGGCGACAGCCGCGAAATCTGGAGGGCGCACCCGTTCTACTGTGGCCGGACACATTCAACAATTACTTTCTCCCGGACACCGCCAAGGCCGCAGTCGAAGTGCTGGAATCGGCTGGCTACCGCGTGCAGTTGCCCAAAGCGAACCTGTGTTGCGGCCGTCCGCTCTACGATTGGGGCATGTTAAATCGCGCCAAGCGTCTTCTGCTTGAGATTCTTACCGCCCTAGAGAACGAAATCGAACAGGAAATTCCGATCGTTGTCCTCGAGCCAAGTTGTGCCGCAGTGTTCCGCGACGAACTGTTGAATCTATACCCCAAAGACGAACGAGCGCGCCGGCTCTCCCGGCAAACATTCCTGCTGAGCGAGTTTCTGGAGAAAAAAGCAAAGCATTTCCAATTGCCGAAACTCGGTCGTAAAGCCCTGGTCCACGGACACTGTCACCACAAGTCGGTGATGAGAATGACCGACGAAGAAGCCGTCCTGCGAAAAATGGGAATCGAGTTTCAGACCCCCGCGCCAGGTTGTTGCGGGATGGCTGGAGCCTTCGGCTTTGAATCCGACAAATTCGAAATCTCGGTGGCGATCGGCGAGCTAGAACTGTTGCCGGCAGTTCGAAAAGCCTCGCCCGAATGTCTGATTATCGCGGATGGCTTCAGTTGCCGTGAGCAGATCGCGCAGTGTACCAACCGGCAAGCCCTGCATCTGGCAGAGGTTATTTCAATGGCAGCTCGAGACGGATCGGTACGGAGTCAGCAAAACTACCCCGAGCGCGCACAAGTCGAAAGGAAACAAGTCCAATTGAGGCGATCGATGACGAGCGCAGGCCTGGGCATGCTCGGAATCGCCGCTGGAGCTGCCGTGCTATGGGCGCTCAGGCGACGGGCCTGAAACCGCTAAGCCATTGATGGTAAAGCTGCTTCGCCTAAGCTCCTCGCCAGACTGCTCCGATTCTGGGAGAATAACAAAATACAGTTGGCAGGCTCAGCCTCCAAGTCTTTTTGTCTCTTTGGGCGCAGGTTCGAACCATGATCCGGGATTCTGAATCGTCGCTGACAATCGCCGATACCTCGGTGCAGAACAAAATAGCTCCAATGGTTGACACGACCCTTCGCGGTTCGGTTCTGGTGCTCATTCAATTCGATGTGTGTGAGGAGATCCGCCTGGACCAGCTTCGCGGCATCTTCGGAGCACGTACGCTGGAACAGCCTAGCCTGAAACATCCGGCTCCAGGATATGTTCGCTACCAGCGCCCACCGGTAGTCGAACCGATTGATCCGTTAGTACTCGAAAGCGGCGAGCGCCTCGAAGGCCAGATCAAGTTTTACGATTACGGCGTGGTCAGTGTGGTACTGGAGCTGCCGTTCTCAGGCGACTGGGACAAATTGGTGCGCCTCGGCAGCCGCTGGGTCTGGGATGTAGATTTTGCCGGTCATGCTTCACGCATTGCCCACAAGAAACTTGAGCGCGCAGCTCCGGCACTGGTGAAGCCGTATGCGGATTGGCTGAGCGAAGACTATTTCATTTTTCATGTGCGCGAGATCAGCGGTTGTCCTTCAGCCAATGAACTGGTTGCTTCTCATGGCCCACGCATCGCGCAGATCGTTCGCGGGGAAACGGCACAACTCTCCGAAGGCGAACAAAATGAAATCCTGCAATCGCGCATCTCGTATTATCCCAACGATCTGACGGTCATCAGTTGGAACGCGGCCTTTCTTTATGACAGCGCGACGGGCGCGGAGACAGCGATTCAGCTACTGGAGTATGCCAACTCTCAGCTGCTCGAGTTCCGCCACTACGATGAATTCCTCACCCACGAGTTGGAAAGCGTCTACGCCTCTTTTGACGAAGGTACCGGGATGTTGGCGCGCTGGCGTCTGGCACGCGCCGCGACCAAGCTGCACACCGTTTTGCTCGACGTTAACGAACTGACCGAGCACGCGGATAACGCCATTAAGTTTCTCAGTGACATGTTTTCCGCCCGCCTTTATAAGTTGGCAGCTTCCAAGGTTGGCGTGCCTGATTACAAGGATCTGGTCACACAGAAAGTACAAACCGCCGAAGAACTCTATCGCTTCATGGTCGACCAGTTCAATCAGAGCCGTGCCTTCGTGCTGGAACTCATGGTCGTGATCATTCTGATTATCGAACTGGTCTATTTCTTTCGCGGAAAACCGATTTAGCAGCTTGCTTCAAAATCCAACTTTTGAGTGGCGCAGCGGTTTGAGCGCTGCGGTAGACGCTCTCAAATGAGTAAAGGCTTCAACGCTGAGACTCAAGATTCCCTCAGTCTTAAGGAGAACCAATGCGCGGCCTCGAAGGAAAACGTGTCCTCATCACCGGCGGCGCCAGCGGGATCGGCGCCGCCACGGCAGCGCGTTTCCTGGAAGAAGGGTCAGCAGTGTGCGTTCTCGACCGTGATGCCAAAGGCCGCGAGCAAATCCACAAAAAATTACCGGATCTAGCCGGCACCGTAGAAGCCGACGTTTCCAACCTCAAGCAAGTGCAAGCAGCGTTTGACGACGCGATTCGCAGCATGGGCGGCGTCGATGTGTTGATCAACAACGCCGGCATCAGCATTCGCCACGATTTCTTGAAAATTACTCCGGAAGAATGGGACAAGATTATCGCGGTAAACTTGACCGGAGTCTTTTACATGGCCCAAACCGCTGCCCGGCACATGTGGCAGGGTGACGGCGGTGTGATATTGCAAACTGCGTCGACCAACGGCATCGTAGGCCAACCTTATTATGCTGACTACAACGCTACCAAGGCAGGAGTAATTGAACTGACTCGAACCATGGCTTTAGAGCTGGCGCCGAAAATCAGAGTTTGCGCAGTTGCGCCCGGCTACGTGCTGACCCCGATGCAACGTGCGGAATACACCGACGCGATGCTCGACGAAGTGAACAGCAAGATCCCGCTGCGGCGGCACGCCAAGCCGGAAGAGATCGCAGCCCTGTTTGCATTCCTGGCATCGGACGACGCAGCCTACATAACCGGACACGTCTACACGATTGACGGCGGTGAAATCGCTGGCGGGCTGGCAAGCCGGTAGCGTGTTTTCGGGAGGGCACAGTTTCAGCTGTGCTGTTCAAGATAGCAACATTGTTGGCCGTTGGCCCTGGGTGAAACCTCCGGTACTGAATCGGCTTTTGTGATCTCGTCCAAATGACTTACTCCGATAAACCCGCAGCCCTGACGGGCAAGGTCGCGCTCATTACCGGTGCCGCTTCAGGCATCGGGCGCTCGGCGGCCTTACTCTTCGCTCACGAAGGTGCTGCGGTTGCCATCACCGACATCAACCAAAATGGACAGTTCGTTGCCGAAGAGATCATTCAAAACGGCGGCCGCGCTATTTTTGAGCAGGCGGATGTCACTCAAGCCGCCGACTGCCAGCGTGTCGTGGAATGCATGCTTCGCCGATTTGGGGGGATCCACGTTCTATTCAACAACGCCGGAATCATTCGCCGGGCTTCGGTGCTTGAACTCAGCGAGGATGATTGGGATCGGGTCATGGCGGTGAACGTGAAGTCGATTTTCCTGATGTCGCGCCAGGTGATTCCGATCATGACAAAGGCAGGTGGCGGGTCGATCATCAATACAGCGTCCGGTTGGGGATTGGCTGGAGGCCCTCGGGCTGCGGTTTATTGCGCTTCGAAAGGCGCGGTGGTGCTCCTCACCAAGGCGATGGCCATTGATCACGGGTCACAGCAAATTCGCGTAAATTGCATTTGTCCCGGCGACACCAACACTTGTATGCTGCGCCATGAAGCCCGGCAACTGGGCGAGCAGGAAGACCGTTTTCTTGCAGAGTCGGCCCGCCGTCCGTTAGGGCGAATCGGCAAGCCGGAAGAAATCGCCCAGGCCGCACTGTATCTGGCAAGCGACGCATCCTCATTCGTAACCGGCACGGCCTTAGTCATCGACGGCGGTGGTCTCGCCGGATCTTAGAAGATTTTTTATCGCTGATTTGCGAAACGTTCTTTTCGGGAGGTACGGCTCTTCGGTAAGCCGCATCGATCCAAAAGGGACGGCTTCAATTCCCGCGGTGAGCAGGTCTCCGGCGTAGGGACCCGAAATTGTAGAGGACAGAAAAGGTCTGACCAAAAGACCCAGTGGTTACACTGCAACTTTTCCACCTTGCTTCACAACCCCCATCTCGGCGAAGATGCATTATCGGAATCCCGGTCTGCTTTTCGTGTCAGCCAAGCCCAAACTCGCTCCCGGAAAAAAGCTTTCCCCTTCCGCCGCCAAACTTCGTCTGCTCAAGCGCCTGCATTGCACCACGAAATTCGAAAAGATGGCGTGGCAATCGGGCGCGCGCCTGATCGCTGGCGTCGACGAAGTCGGCCGCGGATCTCTGTTCGGCCCGGTTGTTGCCGCCGCAGTCATTCTCGATCCCGACTATCGCATTCGCGGTCTGCGCGACTCCAAGTTGCTGCTTGCCGAACGGCGCGAGGTGCTGGCTGAACGCATTCGCGAACACGCTATCGCCTGGGCCATCGCCGCCGTGGACGCTGCCCGCATTGATCAGATCAACATTTACCAAGCCTCGCGCGTCGCCATGCGGGAAGCGGTCCTGCAGCTCGAACCCGGCCCCGACCATTTGCTGATTGACGCCCTGCGTCTGGATTGCGAACTCCCACAACGAGCGATCATTCACGGCGATGCGCTTTCCGCCTCCATCGCTGCCGCGTCGATTCTGGCCAAAGTCGAGCGCGATCGCATGGTCCGCCAATGGGATCCGGTATTTCCTCTCTACGGTCTGGCTTCGAACAAGGGTTACAGCACGCCTCGCCACCTCGCCGCCCTGCGCCAGCACGGGCCTTCTCCGCTGCATCGGCAGTCGTTCGCTCCTGTATGGAATAATCCCGTGCCTCAGGAGGTTCTCGCCTTCATGCTCCACGAGAAGCCGGAAGAGGTGTTCGAGGAGATGACCGAAGCATAGTCAAGCCGGGTTCAATCTGTTGCTGGGATGCCCGCATTCAGCTTCCGATGGTTGCTTCTCGTTTCTGCCGCGGGGATGATGGCAAATGGCTATCGGCACTCCCGATTATCGTTTCCCCTGATTTGAAACAACCCGATGCGATTGCTCTGAGAATCCACCACGTACAGGCAAGAGCCTGCGGAAATCCACATGGTTGACGGGTGGCTAAAGTTCGCGTCTTTGATGGTGCTCGGGTCAAATGTATACAGGGGCCGCCCTTCGTGGCTGAAGATCTCAATGCGATTGAGAACTGGATCGCTGACGTAGATGTTGCTCTGGGCGTCGACCGCTAATCCCGTGCGATGGTCGGCGTAGGCCAAACTGATGGCCCGCCGGAAATGCAGCCCCGTATCGAGGATTTGAATGCGGGCGTTGCCGGCGTCGAGCACGAACAGTTCACCGGCAGCGATCACCGCTTGGCTCGGCAGTGTGAACTCGCCCGGCCGGTCACCTCCACCACGCTTGCCGGCCTTCGCGACGAGCCGTCCTCGGTCGTCCATGACAATAACCATGTGCCGACGCGTATCGCAGACATAAATGCGTCCCGTCGTTCCGTCAATGGCGATCCCCGCCGGACTCTCGAAGTACGATTCTCCTCCGCTCAATGTGCCCAGGGAGTGGCGAAACTTTCCCGCCGAGTCGTAGATAAGTATGGTGCCGCTTAGCTTGTCGCTCACATATAGATTGTCTTGACCGTCCACGGCGAGCGAGACGGGGACGCTTAGCCGATCACTGCCCTTTTCCAGGACACTATATTTCGAATGGGTGAAATCGAATATGTGCACGGCTTTCGCGCTGGGATCGGCCACGAAAACCCGCTCGTTCGAATCCGTGGCCAGAGCCGATGGTGATTGCAACCCGCCCACCCGTAAGTCCGGATCTTTGGATCCCGCGAGAATGTCGAGCGTACGATTGAGGACCGGGTGCAATGGCCGTCTTACATCATCAGCCGAGGAGAAGGCGCGAACAAAACTCAGGCGTGCTGATGCTTGTTGTATGTCGGATTGCGCGACCGCAGGGTCGGATACGATGCAAGCCAACAGGATGCAGTACGCTAGGAGCACGCAGAATCTTCGCCGGATGGACTTACCCACAAACACAACCACTCACCCAACCTCGATTCCATCGGAAAGGCTGAGAATGTGCACTGTCCGGCATCACAGCGACATGTGAGCGCGGTCACCAAACCCCTTCTGGTGCCACAAGACTCGGAAGCTGGCTTAGCTTTCGCTTTGTATAGCAAAAAGTCCGGAGCAGATCGGCAACTGATCTCCTCCGAATTGCAGTGAAGTACTCATTGGCTGTCCTTCCGTTCTGAGATCATCATCCACTTGCTGATCTCGGCAGGATGCTCCAGGAGAGTACCGGCAGTTTTGACAAAGGTTTGCAACGGAGCGGCCTTGGCGTGTGCATCGAGGTCTGCAGCGGTCTCCCAGTTCTCGTACATGGCAAACCGGGCGGCGTTCTCCTGGGATTGGTGCAGGTCATAGTTCATGCAGCCCTTGTCTTTGCGGCTTTGTGCTACCAGTTCCAGCAAGGCCGAGCGGACCCGGTCCTCGTGACCAGTTTTTGCCGTTATGTAAGCGATTACAGTAATTCCTGTTCTCACGACCGTCTCCTCCGATAGAGGTCGAGTATAGCGGAGAATTGGGTGGTCGCTCCCTGATGGACCAAGTGCGCACCGGAGACTTCTTGCGGGGCTGCACGGGCGGGCCGCCCCGCACCTACACCCGGTAACCCAGTCGTACACTCCCTTTCGGTAACCCTTAGTAACCATACGATTCTGAGTACCCAGCCGTACAATTACCCTTGTCCTAAAGACCACCTCCTGACACTGGGCGCGATGCCGATGGAATGGTCAACCTGGACACGAACTCTCGTGACGTAGAGAAAATTCTCCGGCGCGAGACCGAACCACCGGAGCTGGAGTCCGCACTTTTATGGCGTTTGGTTTTGGCTTCAACAAGCAGAAGGTCCTCAGTGCGGCGGAGAAGTTTGTCCAACAGGGCAAGCTGCCGAACGCGATCACTGAGTACGAAAAAGTCCTCAAGGCTGACCCTAAGGATCTTACGGTGATGAACACCGTAGGGGACCTTTACTCGCGTCTCGGCAACAGCGAAAAGGCCGTGGAATGCTTCAAGAGCGTTGGCGACGCCTATGCTTCGCAGGGCTTCACGGTCAAGGCGATTGCCATGTACAAAAAGCTCAGCAAGCTGAAGGCGTCGCTGGAATGTGCGCTGAGGCTGGCGGAGCTTTACACGCAGCAGGGTCTTTTTAACGATGCGCGGGCTCAATATTTGCAGGTGGCCGAAGAATTTCTGCGGGAAGGTCAACTCGAACAGGCGGTGCGGATCTTCCAGAAAACTCTGGAAATGGATCCCGAGAACGTCGCCATGCGAACTCGGCTCGCCGAAGTATATGTTCGCTTGGGCAAGAAAACTGAAGCTTGGCAGATTTTTTCCGCAGCCGCAGAGACTCTGCGCGCGAAAGGCCAGCTCGCTCCAGCGGAAGAGATCCTGCAGCGCATGATCACGCTGGATCCGGGCAATGGCTACGCTTTGCTGCTGCGAGGCCGAAACGCCTTTGACGCGGGCGACATGGCGGCGGCGATCCAGTTTCTGGAAAAGGTTGCCGACCTCGACACGCATCCCGACGGATTGCGAACTCTGCTGCAAGCTTATTTGCAGACCGGACGTTTGGCCGAAGCGGGTACTCTGGCGGCGAAGCTGTTCTCCGTTCACAATGACATCGGTGCAATTCTTTCATATGCCGACGCGCTGATCGCAGCTGGGCAGTTCGAAGATGCTTTGCAGCTGTATCAACAGCACTCCGATCGGCTGCTGGCGGCAGACTCCGGTAAAATTCTGGAAAATTTGCATTCCCTCATCAGCCATGTGCAGGAGAATACGGCAGCCCTTGAAATGCTGCTTGATCTGTTAAACAAGGCTGGAGACAACACCCATCTCACCGAAGTCTACGAACTTCTTGCGCACGGCTACGTGCAAGCGGAGGAACTGGAGAAGGCTCGCGACTACTATCTCAAACTAACTCAACTCGAGCCCGAGAATCAGTTGCACGCGCGCAATTATCAACAGGTGGCAGGCAGACTTGGGACTTCATCCGGTTCGCGGTTGATCACTCCCGAAGAGGGCGCTGTCATGGTGGACGAACTCGAGGCCACTGCACCCTTCATTGATCAGCGTTATGCCGATGAGGTTGCGCTCTTCGTTCGTGCCGCGTTGACCGATGCCGAACTTTTCATTTCCTACAACATGCCGGGCAAGGCTTTGGGGCCTCTGCTTTCCGCGCTACCCCAGGCGCCGCGCGATCTGCGGGTCAACCAGCGCTTGGCGGCGCTGCACACGCGCGCAGCCCGGTTCACTGAGGCCGCGGTTTGCTGCCGTACTTTGGAGAGCATTTACCACGACGCTGGATATCCAGACGAAGCCACCCGCTACGGCGAACTTGCTGCGAAGTATGAGGAACGCGGTTCCTCAGTCGCGGCGGAGCCTACTCTGCCGGCGGTAAGGAATGCAGAGCCGGAGGCCGCAATTTCCGACGCTTTGGTAGCGGATGCTGCCAGTGAATTCCCAGTTGACGAGGTTGCACCAGCCTCGAGTTTGAAAGCGCCGGAGCCTGCCGAATTTGAAATTCAGTCCGCTGCTGCCCCAGAGTCTGCGGCTCCGGAGAAGGAAATCGATCTCTCGGCAGAGTGGGAAGATTCCCTCTCGGAAGAACCGCAAGCACCTTCAGTTCCTCATCAAGAGGCTGTTAAAGCGGCTGCTCCTGATGTGGAGGAGAATTCTACCTATTCGCAAGCGATCAAGGAAGCCGCCGAAGAGGTTCGCTTCTATCTCTCGAATGGGATGCACGAAGAGGCTCGCGCAGCTTATACCAAGCTGGAAGGCTTGAAGCCGGAGTCGTCTTTGTTGGCGGTCATGCGGGATGAGATCCAAGCTGCTTCGACGCAGGCTCCGAAGTTAGAAGCAGAAGCTATCGAGGAACTTTCGGTTGCGGACATCCCCGAGGTGCCCAAAGAAGAACCCTCCATTGTCCCCGAACCAAAATCTGAGGTGCTGGATGCGCTGGTCAGCGACTTGGAATCTTCGCTTGGGGATGGATTCCTGCCGCAAACCGCGGCCCGCCAGGCGACTCCTGAGCCTGAGCCTGAACCGCAGGCGGCAGGGTTTGCCGCGGCGGCCGCTCAGCATGATTCCAAGCGTCAAGACAGTGGGAAGCTGAATAACTTCGTTTCCGACCTCGAAGCTTCGCTGGGAGACGGCTTCCTGGCAGAAGCGCCGGTTGTGCAGGCGGAGCCCGCGGTGCAGCTGCATGCTGTGGTTGAACCTGAACGGAGGCCGCAGCCGGTTTCAGCGAAGCATCAGGCGCCGATTCCGCACAGTGCCCCGCCCGCGGAAATCCCGGCCGTGATGGCGGCAGCTGCGAGCCAAAGTACTCCAGCGCGCGAGCCACTGCGTGCTCCCGGTACTTTCACCTATCACCCCACACCAGTTCGGCCTGTCACTACGCAGGCCCCCGTTCCCCCTCCGCCGAAGTTCGACTCGGGCCCGGGCGTGGACCTGGTCGACATGTTCGGCGAATTAAAGCACGAACTCGAGGAAGACTCTGCCGCAACCGATGAAGATCCGGAAACGCACTACAATCTCGGAGTGGCTTTCCGCGAGATGGGACTCCTGGACGAAGCGATCGGGGAACTGCAGAAGGTCTGCCAGGCGGTCGATCGCGGTCATCCCTTCCCGCATATAATGCAAACCTACACTTGGCTCTCCCAGTGCTTCCTTGATAAAGGGGTTCCGGAAGCGGCCATCCGCTGGTATGAAAAGGCGCTCACACTGCCAACCATCGATGCGGACACTCGTACTGCGCTGCACTATGAGTTGGCCACGTCGTACGAGACCGCAGGGAACAAAGTGGCGGCCCTAAGCCATTTCATGCAAGTGTATGGCAGCAACATTGATTATCGGGATGTGGCCGAGCGCATTAAGACCCTGAAGTCGTAGAATGTCCGAATGGGTTTCTACTCTCTTACGCCGGTAAGACGCATTCGCAGGATCCGGCCCGCAACGCGGACGCTCGTCAGGAGCAAATGGTGACCGCGGATCCGAATACACCCCAAGCAATTCCGCCAGCTTCGTTGGGGGCAAAGCGGCCCTCCGCGCAGCGTAGTGATTCCTCCGCCACTGCTTTGGAAGTACCCCCAAGGCGTCCCGAAGGGACCCGTTATGTAGGCTTCGAGCTTTGGCTGCATCGGATTACCGTGCTGATCTTCGGGTTGGTCTGCGCCATCGTCGGGGTGCTTTTAGTGATTCTTCCCTGGAGACCGGAATGGACAGACAACCATCTGCTCATGGCATCCCCGGCACTGCGAGCATTCGTGGCTAACGGCTTTGTCCGCGGTATCGTCAGCGGGCTGGGAGTACTCGACATCTGGATTGGATTCTCAGAGGCGATTCACTACCACGAGGAAAAGCGGCTCTGAAGCAAGGCTGGACCTGTAGGGAATGCATTATTCCAGCGGTCGTGCCGGTTTTATTGAGTTTTAAGAAGTTCATGGAAAGATGCCGTCATTATGAGTGAACGAGACATGAAACGCGCGCCGCTGGCCTACGAAAACGAAGCCTTTCTGAATAGCCCGGATGGGCGCATCCTCCGCATATTGTCTGAGTACATGGAACCGATCGCACGTTTCCGCCGTGAGCAGATTCAGGACACGGTTGTATTCTTCGGCTCGGCCCGCTTTCACAGCCGGACCGTCGCCGAGGATAAGCTGGCTCAACTGGACTCAAGCGCTGTACAGCTTTCTGGCGGCGAGCTCGATTTAGGTAAGAAACGGGCGCTCGCAGCTGTCGACATGGCGCGCTATTACGAGGACGCACGCCGCCTGGCTTTTCTTTTGAGCCAGTGGTCCATTCAAATTCCCGCGCGGCGGAGGCGCTTTGTGGTCACGACAGGCGGCGGCCCAGGCATCATGGAAGCCGCTAATCTTGGGGCGCAGGAGGCAGGCGCCAAGACCATAGGCTTGAATATCGCGTTGCCCTTCGAGCAAATGCCCAATCCTTATATCACGCCCTCGCTGAATTTCGAGTTTCATTACTTTTTCATGCGCAAATTCTGGTTCGCCTATCTATCCAAAGCCTTGGTGATTTTTCCTGGCGGCTTCGGCACCATGGACGAATTTTTCGAAATCCTCACCCTGGCCCAGACGCAGAAGCTGGCGAAGAAGATTCTCGTCGTTGTCTATGGCAGCGAATACTGGAACCGGCTCATCAACTTCCAAACCATGGTGGACGCAGGAACGATCTCTCCGGAGGATCTTGAACTTTTCAAGATCGTAGACTCGCCGGAAGAAGGATTTGAATTTCTGCGCGATGGCCTGACCAAGTACCACCTTACGCCCGAGCCGAAACATAAAGGCGAACAGGCCGAACGAGTTCCGGAGATCGCCAAGACCAATCCATAACGGCTTGTTGCTCGTCTACATCACCGATCGTACTCAGTTTGCAGGGGACGAAACCGCCCGCCGGCGCGCACTGCTTGCAAAAATCGCGGAAGCAACTCGCAGCGGCGTTGACGTCATTCAGTTGCGGGAGAAAGACCTTTCGACTCGCGAACTTGAAGCTCTCACTCGCTCAGCTCTCCGTGTTATCCGCGAGAATTCTGGGCAATCCGCAAGCCGTCTCCTCGTGAACTCACGAAGTGACATCGGCATCGCCTGCGAGGCTGATGGAGTGCATTTGCGATCCGACGATATTTCGCCCTCAGAAGCACGGCGGATTTGGCCGCATGCACGACGTTCGTTCTTAGTTAGTGTTTCTTGTCATTCCGCAACCGACGTAGCGCGTGCCGCTGATGAAGGGGCTGACTTCGCCGTGTTTGCCCCAGTCTTCGAAAAGAAGGACCAACCGCAGATCTCCGCTGCTGGCCTCGATGGACTGTGTGAAGCTTGCCGGCAAAAGATTCCCGTACTTGCTCTGGGTGGCATTACGTTCAACAATGCTCACGCGTGTACTGCTGTCGGCGCAGCCGGTATTGCCGCGATCCGACTCTTTCAGGAGAACGACATTGCCGATGTTGTGCGGCGACTGAGAGACTAGCGCAGTTTCACAATGATGTATTACGCGACGTATTGTTCGGGGATGACAGTGCGTTTACCCCGGCTTTATCTGAGAATGGTTAGCCAGTCCATCTCTTGCCGGTCTTCAAAATATCCATGGCTTTCGCCAGGCGACGCAGTCGCGTTTCTTCCTGTTTGGCGCCACTGATCGAAACGGCGATCTCTTTCTGATGCGTAAATGAGAGCTTCTCCCAATTGGCCTGAGCGATCTTGCTCTTGGCCAGCTCTTTCTTCAGAGTCGCAGGCACTTCCACGACCCGGTCGGCTTCATCGCGCTCCATTACGACGTTCACGGTGTCGCCGGGTTTTACGCCCGCTCCGTCGCGCAGGGCTTTGCATACGGGCATTAGGTGTGATGAACAAGGCAGCGACGGGCTTCCCTTTCCCATCAAACCTTTCGCCATGGGCATCAAGGAAGAACGAAAGGGATAGCCGTTGATGGTGCCTCGCACCGGTACCCGGGCACGAGTTCCGAAGACTTCGACCACGTCAAACGGCGGGGCGATTGCCGCGACCGCGCCAATTTCTCTGCCTGCTATTTTCACCGTGAATTCGAGTTTCTTCATACTTTGGCGCGCGCTGGCGACTCGCGGAAAAACTATAAGCTGCTGCTCGGAGTGATTGCAAGCCGAAATGGCTTGCACAGACAGAAACTGGAGATTGAGCGATGAATGTGGATCTGGGCATTGTGCTAAGCTCGGCAACTAGATGAGCGGTTCACAAACAACGTCTTCCATCCCGGGAAATATTTTGGAAGAGCCGAGTCTCGTCGTCATCCCAGCGGGCTGGTTCCGCATGGGTTCGGAGTCAGGTCAGGAGAACGAGCGTCCGGTGCATCGCGTTTGGATCGATTCCTTTTACTTGGCCGCATGTCAGGTAACTAATGCCGAGTACGCCCGCTTTCTGGATGCGACCGCAAGCGCTGTACCTCCACAGTGGGATAATCCGAATTTCAATCACCCCGAGCAGCCGGTCGTCGCCATTTCGTGGTTTGAGGCGGTGAAATACTCCGAATGGTTGAGCGTAATCAGTGGGCGCAAATATCGCCTGCCGACCGAAGCCGAATGGGAGCGCGCGGCGCGCGGCGGAGTCGAAGACAAACCCTTCCCCTGGGGCGACGAGCCACCACAATCATTGCCCAACTACGCAGAGCGCTGGAAGAATGGACCGGAACAAGTCGCACGCTCGGCACCCAATTCGTTCGGACTGTATGACATGTGCCAGAACGTGCATGAGTGGTGCAGCGACTGGTATCAACCCGATTACTACGCGCATTCTCCTGAGCGCAATCCTCGCGGTCCGCACACTGGCGAGCGCCGCACCTCTCGAGGAGGATCCTGGCGGCATCACGTGAAAGTGACCCGTTGCGCAGCCCGCTCCAGCATCCCTCCGCAGTTCCAGTATGCGGACTACGGATTTCGCGTCGCCGGTGATTTGGGTTCGAGCTAGGCCCGTTTTTGCCGAGGTGAGAGCATGGCGAGTATTTCGCGGAGGCCCTGACGGATTTGCTTTAGGTCAGGTGCAGTCTGTTCGGGGAAAGGCAGCGGCGTCTGTTTCCTGTCACCCTTGTTCTCCGCACGCAAATGTTGCCGCGCACCGGCAATAGTGAAACCTTCCTCATAAAGAAGCTTTTTTATTCGCAGCACATTCTCGACGTCTTTGTGGCGATACATGCGTTGCCCGGTGCTGCCCTTGACCGGTTTGAGTTGCGGAAACTCAGTTTCCCAGAAACGCAGCACGTACGCCGGCAAGCGGCACAGCTGAGCAACTTCTCCGATCCGGAAATAGAGTTTGTCCGGAATCACCACGTCGGTGGTCCGGGAAGATTTGGCCGCGACTTTGTTGCGGGAACTCATCGAGGTTCTGGAAGTGGCTTGCATCGCAGCCTGCGGCTCACTCCCTAGCGTTTCTAGCACGACCTGCCGTTCTCGGACAACCCCTCATTTCGGCTAAGCACTTTCTCCTACTGGGCTTGTTATTTGGGAATCAATTAAAAAACCCCCGGAGAGGTGCTTCTCTCGAGAGGCTTTTCTGAACTTCCTGGTACGTGCGAAGTGTCTCACGTACGGTTAGTGTTTCTTTTTCTTGGCAGCCTTTTTCTTTGCTGGCATGAGTTTCCTCCGTGAACAATTTTTTCCCTTGAAAGGGACCCAGATCCAAAATCGTTGCCCAATTGTAGTAGGTACAACGATGCTACCCCAAGATATTGAGGACTATTACTTTCATTGTCAATAGAATTCTTCACTTAGGAGGTTTCCAATCTAAGCGACCGGCCCCGCTGCGAGTATCGTACACTGGCAGCCGTCGTCTAATTCCGTCATGCATTCCGCCGCTAGAAGACAAGATCCCATCGAGTTGGAGATATTCAAGAACATCTATCATTCCATTGCGGAAGAGATGGGAGCGGCGCTGCGCCGAACCGCTTTTTCGCCCAATATCAAAGAACGCCGCGATTATTCCTGTGCCGTGTTCGATTCCGACGGCCAAGTGATTGCCATGGGCGATCACATGCCGGTTCACCTCGGTTCGATGCCGATGTCGGTGCGCGCAGCGATCAATCAGTTGGACCTCGAGCCCGGCGATATGGCGATGCTCAACGACCCGTTTCGAGGCGGAACTCATCTGCCGGACATTACCCTGGTCGCTCCAGTGTATGTTTTGCAAAGGCGTTCTGGCCTGCCTAGGAAGAGCAGGCCTCCAGATTTTTACGTCGCCTCGCGGGCGCACCACTCCGACGTCGGGGGTACCTATCCGGGTTCAATGGGTCTTTGTCGCGAGATCTATCAGGAAGGCCTTCGCATTCCTCCAGTAAAGATCATGCGCAACGGGAAAATGCAACCTGATATGCTCGCGCTGCTGTTGAACAATGTGCGTACGCCTCGGGAACGCGAAGGTGATCTCGGCGCGCAAATCGCTGCCTGTCACACCGGGGCCGAGAGACTGCGCGAAGTCTGCGGCCGCTATGGTTTAGAACGAAGCAAGAAAGCGGCGCGCGAGTTACTCGATTATTCCGAGGAGATGATGCGTGCCTTTCTCAATCAGGTGCCAAGCGGAAGTTACAGCGCGGTGGACTTTCTGGATGATGATGGAGTCAGTACCAAGCCTGTGAAGATTGCGGTGACGATGAGATTTGCAGGTCATACGCGGGGCCGGTCTTCCAGGCGAGTCGGGACGGGTCGAAGACCCGTTTCCACACAAGGCGTCCCCACGCGAGCCGTGGTGGTGGATTTTATTGGCAGCGATCGGCAGGTCGAGGGCAGCGTGAATGCGGTGCAGGCAATCACGTATTCAGCTTGCTTTTATGTATTCCGTTGTCTGTTGGCTGAAGACGTGCCTGCTACGGCCGGAATGATGCGTCCGATTGAAGTGATTGCGCCGGAAGGAACGGTAGTCAACGCCCGCCCGCCGGCAGCCGTGGCCGGCGGCAACGTCGAAACCTCGCAGCGTATCGTCGACGTGCTACTACGGGCGTTGGCGCAAGCAATACCCGAGCGAATTCCCGCAGCAGCATCAGGAACCATGAACAACCTGACCATTGGCGGGACGGATTCCCGAACCAACGAACCGTTTGCATATTACGAGACCATTGCGGGTGGCATGGGAGCGCGCCCTTCGAAACCCGGAGTGCCGGGTGTACACGCGCACATGACTAACTCGCTGAACACACCCGTCGAGGCGCTCGAACATGCATATCCACTTCGCGTTCGGAGATATTCGCTTCGGCCGGGCAGTGGAGGGAAAGGCAAGTATCGTGGTGGAGACGGAATCATCCGGGAGATCGAGGCACTAGCCGATGCCGAAGTTACGTTGTTAGCCGACAGGCGCGAGCGTGGACCGTATGGGCTTGCGGGGGGGAAAGATGGTGCGCCAGGAAAGACAGTAGTGATTCGCGAAGATGGCTCGTCGCAAGAGCTGCCAGGAAAGTTCAATGTACGACTGCGTAAGGGCGATCGGATTCGCATTGAGACGCCGGGCGGCGGCGGTTGGGGCGAATAACTAGCCGTCGCTGGAGGACGGGCGTCTCGCCTGTCCAACTTAGCACGCGGCAAACGGGAATCTCTGCGTTTTTGAACGAATCTAACTTAAGAACGGTTTCATCCCGCGAGGAGACCTCAAAATGAATGTGGACATTGCCACCCACTACCTTGACGAAGTCCGACGCCAGTTTCGGGGCCATAAACGCCTGGCTGAGGGCGCGATGGCTCAACTCAAGGACGAAGAACTGTTTACCACGCTCGACCCGGAGTCGAATTCAATCGCAATCCTGGTCAAGCACCTCGGCGGCAACATGCGCTCGCGCTTCACCGACTTCCTGACAACGGATGGCGAGAAACCTGGCCGCAACCGCGACCAGGAGTTTGAAATGACCTCGGCGACAACCCGCGCGGACGTTATGCGCTGGTGGGAAGAAGGCTGGGCGCGCGTATTCGCAGCCGTCGAAGCGCTTAAGCCGGAGGATGTCATGCGCACGGTCACGATCCGCGGCGAACCCCATACGGTGATGCAGGCCATCAACCGGCAAATCGCGCACTACGCGCAGCACACGGGACAGATCGTTTTCCTGGCCAAACATTTTCGATCGGGCGAGTGGAAGACGCTCAGCGTTCCACGCGGAAAGTCCACAGAATTCAATGCTCAGAAAAATACTCAGAAATATGAGAAGGGCGTGCTTCGAGAGCATAGCGAGGGTCGGTAGGGCTTTCCTCACTTATCAGCCGGGCTCTGACAACCGGGGTGTTAGAATTTAGGGTTTTGGTCTTGAATCCGAACCCATAAGGCAGGTTCATGTCTGACAAAATGCTTGCGGTCGTAAAAGCAAAAGCCGCACCGGGGGCGGAGATCCGGGAAGTCACGGTTCCCGCATTCGGACGCAACGACGTTCTGGTCAAGGTGAAGGTTGCGTCGATCTGCGGCACCGACCTGCACATCTACGAGTGGGACCGCTGGGCGCAGAACCGCATTCATCCACCGCTCATCCCCGGCCACGAGTTTTGCGGCGAAGTTGCGGCGTTTGGAGATGAAGTAACGAGCGTGAAGGAAGGCGATTTCGTCTCCGCCGAGATGCATGTCGCCTGCGGAAAGTGCTTACAGTGTCGCACCGGCGAAGCTCATATCTGTCAAAACGTGAAGATCATTGGCGTCGACGCCGACGGCGCATTCGCCGAGTACGTGGTCATTCCGGAATCAAATATCTGGAAACTCGATCCCGCCATCCCGTTGGAGTACGCCTCGATTCTGGATCCGTTGGGCAACGCGGTGCACACCGTGTTGGCGGGCGAGGTTGCCGCGAAAACTGTCGCCATTACCGGATGCGGTCCTATCGGATTATTCTCCATCGCAGTGGCGCGGGCTGTAGGCGCGGCGCAAGTGTTTGCCATCGAGGTAAATGAACACCGTCGCCAACTGGCGAAACAAATGCACGCCGACCTGGCACTCGATCCGTCGAAAGAGGACGTGAAGTCAATCATCATGGACCGAACCGGCGGCCTCGGGGTTGACGCTGTGCTCGAAATGGCCGGCCATCCCGATGCTATTCGAACAGCTTTCGACATCGTGCGGCGCGGCGGGCGTATTTCCCTCTTGGGCCTAACCTCGAAACCAATCTCGCTCAACTTTTCCGAAGACATTATTTTCAAGGGCATTACGATCCAGGGGATTAATGGCCGCCGTATGTACCAGACGTGGTATCAGATGACGGCCCTGCTCAAGAATGGCAAGCTTGATTTGCATCCCGTAATCACCGACCGTATCGCAATGAAAGATTTTTCCAAGGCTATGGAGCGTCTGAAGACCGGGGAAGCGAGCAAAATCCTGGTCTACCCGAACGGAACAAAGTAGGAGGAAGCGGTCAAAGCCGTGGCCGGTTAAGCCTCGGCGGGCAGGGAAACAATTCTTTTCTGGATTGCATAGGTCACCAACTGAGCAGTGTTGTGGATGTCAAGCTTCCGCATCAGATTGAACTTGTGAGCTTCCACGGTCTTGACACTGAGGCCCAGCATACCGGCGATCCTTCTCGCAGAGTTGCCTTCCGCAATCATTCTCACAACTTCGCGCTCTCGAGGCGTAAGGGTTGAACGACGTAAATTCGCATGCTGCTCCACCGACACAATTCTCCTCGACCAGAGTAACCACGGAATAGCCTTTTTGGCGGCGAAAGGCGCGCCAGACGGCCCGAGACATTCTTAAAAGTTTAACGATATTGTACAAGCCCCTACCCTGTTCGTCACGAAAAAAATTCACTTGTAGAACGTAAACTGGACAAAAAACTAACTTCGGACTTCATCAGATACAATCCAGATCAATGCTTCGGTATTTCACATCGGGGGAATCTCATGGAGAAGCTCTGGTCGCTTTTCTTTCCGGCATGCCAGCCGGGTTGAAGGTTGATCAAGCCTTCGTGGATCGCGAACTCTGGCGTCGTCAGCAGGGCTATGGCCGCGGCGGCCGCATGAAGATCGAGCGCGATACTGCGCACATTCTCTCTGGAGTCCGCCACGGAATGACCATTGGCTCTCCTATCGCCGTGCTGCTGGAAAATAAAGATTGGAAGAACTGGCAGGACTCGCTTCCGGTGGAGGGAGGAGATCCTGCGAAACACAAACGTGTGGCTTCGCCGCGTCCAGGCCATGCGGATCTCGCTGGCGCGCTGAAGTACAATTTTGCGGACGCTCGATATGTGCTCGAACGCGCTTCGGCCCGGGAATCCGCGGCCCGGGTGGCGATTGGTGGTCTGGCGAAATTACTGGCACGAGAATTCGGAATCGAAATACTGAGCCACGTAATCTCTGTGGGGAATGCGTCGATCGAGGGCCCGGACATTCCCTGGGAACGTATCGCTCCCTTGCGAAACCGCGACGAGGTTCTGCTGAACTGCGCTGACGCCAACGCTGAATCGCGCATGAAGGAAGAAGTTGATCGGGTGCTTAAGACGGGAGATTCAGTCGGCGGTGTTTTTGAAGTGGTAGCTCACAACGTACCACCTGGTCTGGGCACGTACGCGCAGTGGGATGAGCGTCTCGACGCGCTGTTAGCGGCTGCGGTAATGTCGCTGCAAGCGGTAAAGGCAGTAGAGATCGGCTCGGGCATCACCGCCGCAGCTTCCCTGGGCTCCGTCGTGCATGATGAAATAGGGTACAGCGAGTCCACAGGGTTTGCCGGATTCACTCGCAGCCACAACAACGCAGGTGGAATCGAAGGCGGCGTCTCGAACGGAGAGGACATCCGCGTGCGAGGTTATCTCAAGCCGATTTCCACCTTGCGCCGTCCGCTGCGGTCCGTGGATTTTGCCACGCGCGAGACTGTGAAAGCTGCGTACGAGCGTTCCGATGTGTGCGTGGTCCCCGCGGCGGGCGTGGCAGCCGAGGCCATGGTGGCCTTGACTTTGGCCCGTTGCGCACTAGAGAAGTTTGGCGGCGACTCCATGACGGAAACCTTACGCAACTACCGAGGATATTTAGAGCAGCTGAAAAAGTACTAACTACTCAATGATCTATCCCATCGTAAAATTTGGAAATCCTGTCCTAGAGAAACCGGCAGAACCGGTCACGGTTTTTGACGACGAATTGAAAAAACTGGTTGAGGATATGTTTGAGTCTATGTACGAGGCCCATGGGGTAGGGCTGGCCGCGCCGCAAATCGGCATCTCGAAACGGATCGCGGTCATTGACATTACCTTCAAGGAAGATCCTGACGCCAAGTTGGTCCTGGTGAATCCTGAGATTCTGCATACCGAAGGAAAACACACCCAGCCGGAAGGCTGTCTTAGCATTCCGGAATTTCGCGAGCCCGTGACCCGTCCTCGCAAGGTAACGATTCGTGCCCAGGATGTGCATGGAAAGTGGTACGAGAAGACCGGTGAGGAACTGCTTGCCCGCGCCTTCCTGCACGAAACCGAACACCTGCAAGGAAAGCTTTACATCAGCCATCTCAGCGCCTTGAAGCGTGACCTGATGAAGCGCAGGATCCGCAAGTTGATGAAAGCCGGAGGGTGGTAGAGGTTGCGTAAATTGGATAATTTTGTAATTGAGCAATTGAATACGCGAGTCCATTTACCCAATTCCCAACTTGCTCGCTTACCCAATGCCTGCCTCGCTTAATCTCGTCTTTTGCGGCACGCCTCACTTTGCCGTGCCCACGCTTGAAGCGCTGGTTCACGCGGGCTTTCCGATTCGCATGGTCGTTACGCAACCGGACAAGCCTCGCGGACGCGGACTTGCGCTGGCCCCGTCTCCCGTAAAACAGTCGGCCCTCGCTCTCGACTTACCCATCACGCAACCGCAGAGCATCAAGAACAACGACGAGTTCCGCGCTCAGCTTACTGCACTCAAGCCAGACGCGATCATCGTCGTCGGCTATGGGCGCATCATTCCGCAGTGGATGATTGATTTACCACCCCTGGGCAACTTAAATCTGCATGCGTCGTTGTTGCCGAAGTATCGTGGGGCTGCGCCCGTTCAGTGGGCTATCGCTCGCGGCGAGACTGTGACCGGGGTCACTACCATGCGAATCGATGCGGGACTCGATACTGGCGACATCCTGCTGCAACAAGAAATCCCAATTAATGCCACAGATACCGCCGAAACGCTCGCTCCGGCTCTGGCTGCAATCGGCGCGACTCTTATCATCGACACGCTGCATGGACTTCAAGCCGGTACAATCGGGCCGCGTCCACAGGATCATGCAAAAGCCACTCTCGCACCCATTCTCAGAAAAGAAGATGGCCAAATCAATTTTTGCCTTTCCGCACAAGAAGTCTGCAATCGACTGCGTGGGTTCCAGCCCTGGCCCGGTGCTTTCACCACTTTTCGTGGCAAGAATCTGAACGTGTGGGATGTGGCAACGTCGCAGCGTTCACTTCCACCGGCAGAACTCATCGTCGAAAATGATCGTTTGTTCGTCGGTTGCGGAGGAGGAACGGCCTTGACACTGCTCGAAGTGCAACCGGAAGGCAAGAAGCACATGGCCGCGCGGGACTTTATCCATGGCTATCGGCCCCAAACCGGCGAGAAGCTCGGTTCATAACTGAGGACCCGATGCCTATCTCTCCCGCTCGCATGGCAGCCTTCGACATCCTGCTTCGAGTTGAGCGCGAGGACTCTTACGCTTCGGAATTGCTGCACTCTTCACGCTATGAGAATCTTTCGTCAGCCGATCATGGTCTCACAACCGAGTTAGTCATGGGCGTCCTCCGCTGGCGATCCTTGCTGGACAATCGCATTGCAGAACACTCCTCGCAGAAGCTTGATCGCCTCGATCAGGAGGTACTTACCGCGCTCCGCCTCGGCGTTTATCAATTGCTGTTTCTGGATCGCGTGCCCGAGCGTGCCGCCGTGCATGAGAGCGTGGAGTTAGTGAAGCGGGCAAAGAAGCGGTCAGCTGTGCCTTTCGCCAATGCCGTGCTGCGAAAGTTTGCAGGCGCCACGAAAGAGCAGAGTTCACCTTCCGCGATCGCGGAGGCGAAAACGTCCGCGAAGTTGTCGGCGTCTTCCGCACACCCGCTTTGGTTAGTCGAGCGCTGGATTCAGCAATACGGGTTCGAGCCCGCCAAACAAGTCTGCACTTATGACCAGCGAATTCCCGAAACCGCCATCAGCGTCATAGATGCAGCGACTCCAGACGAACTTAGGAGCCACAAGATCCAACTAGTTCCAGGCAATTTACTGACGTCGGCGTATCGCGTCGTCGGTGGTGATCTCACTGGCACTCGGGCATTCCGAGAAGGTCGCATTGTGATCCAGGATGAAGCGTCACAATTGGTTTCGCTACTCGTCGGCCAGGGCGAAAACATTCTCGATTGTTGCGCCGCTCCCGGTGGGAAGACGCGGACGCTCGCCGAGCGTAACCCCGATGCCAAAATCGTTGCGATGGAGTTGCATCCCCACCGCGCCCGCACGCTGCGCAAACTGGTTACCGCAAGTAACGTTCAGGTGATTGCGGCCGATGCCCGCGACCTTCCCACGAACACGCTATTCGACCGCGTGCTCGTCGACGTTCCCTGCTCGGGCACTGGTACGTTGGCCCGCAATCCCGAGATCAAATGGAAACTCAAAGTCGAAGACCTTGCCGATCTTCAGTACCGCCAACTGGCCATCCTGCAATCGGCCATGCAGCGCGTCCCCCCGGGTGGGAGGATCGTCTATTCGACGTGCTCACTCGAGAACGAAGAAAACTCTGTTGTGGTTGAGAAGGCGATATCGGTTGACCCTTCGTTCCGCGTGGTGGATTGCCGGGTCGAATTGGAGAAACTCCGGTCCCAAGGTGAGTTGCGGTGGGAGAATATCGATTCACTAACCAGCGGGCCGTACCTGCGAACGATTCCCGGAGTGCATCCCTGCGACGGTTTTTTTGGGGCAATTCTGCAAAAAAGTTAGCCACGGATTACTACAACTGCATTCATGATTCGTGTTGAGCCGGGTAAACCGGTGGCCAAGTGTTCAGCGCACTTCGAAGTTCACAGCCGAACCCACAACGATCTTTGCTCCGGGCGCAGGATTCTGCGAGACGATAATACTGGCTGGCGTAGGTTGCGGCGGCGGGACGGGAGGCGGCGACACGATGATGGAGAATTCCGTGGCTGAAGCAGGAGGCGCTGAAGCTGATGGAACAATGCTGACCTCGCCTAGCCGGAATCCGGCGTCCTGCAAAACCAGGGTCACGCCACCGAGAGCCTGTCCGATGAAGTTGGGCATCAGAAAAGCTTGCGGCATTGCGGATTCGGCAGTCAGCAAACTGATCTTGGGGGCCGCAATACCACTGGCATTCGGGGGCGGGCTTTGGCCCAGTACCTGGTCCGGGGGTGCCCCATGCATTCCGATCTGCGCTACTGCGCCCACATCCAATCCGCGACGAAGTATATTTATTTCCGCGGCCCGCTGGCTTTCCCCCAGCACATTGGGAATCTGTACCCGTTGCGGACCCAGACTCTGCGCAATTCGTATCTGCCATCCTCGGCGCACCTTGGTGCCCGGAGGTGGAAGCTGCGAAAGAACCTTTCCCTCCGGAACGGTCGGGCTGTAGTATTGGCGTTCGATGTCCATCTGGAAACCGGCCGCATCGGCAATTTTCCGCGCCTCGGCTGGAGTCTTCCCCACCAGGTCGGGGACGTCCACCTCGCGCCCGTGGATGGCAAATCGCATCGCGGTCAATGCCGACACGAGCGCAACCACAAGCAGCACGAGCGAAAGCAGAACGAACCGAAAGAAAGACTTCATTTTGTGCGTCTGATTATAGCGCTCCGTTTTCGGAAACTTTCAATAACAGATCGTGACCAGCGTGTCGTATCAGTTCCACCCAGCCCTTTATACTGTCCCTATGTCTCCTGAGACGGATCTGCTCGCTCCCTTGCTGCGTTACTGGGGCTACGATTCGTTTCGTCCATTGCAGGAGCAAATTGTGCGCAGCCTGCTCGGAGCCCGCGACACCTGCGTAGTCATGCCCACCGGCGGAGGCAAGTCACTCTGCTACCAATTGCCGGCGCTGGTGTCAGGGCAGACTGCCGTCGTGATCTCCCCATTGATTGCGCTGATGCAGGACCAGGCAGCCCAGCTTGCGCAAATGGGAATTCCAGCCGCGGTGTTGAACAGCTCTCTGACCAACGACCAGCAATCTTTGGTGATGCGAAAGGCACGCGACGGCGAATACCGGCTGCTCTATCTTTCGCCCGAACGCCTGGCGCGGTCTGACACGATCAGCTGGTTGCAGCGTGTGCCCATCGCATTCTTCGCCATTGATGAAGCCCACTGCATATCGGAATGGGGACATGAGTTTCGTCCCGAGTATCGGCAATTAAGCAGCCTGCGTGTTCATTTTCCTGACCGCCCGATCGCAGCCTTCACCGCAAGCGCGACTCGGCGGGTTCGTCACGATATTCTCAATCAGCTCCAGTTACGCGATCCGGCAAAATACATCGCCAGCTTTCATCGCGCCAACCTGCGATATGTGGTGAAGGAATGCGAAGGGAGGTCGCAGCCGAATCTGCTGCTGGCGGCGCTGCGAAATTACTCCAACGATAACCTCATTATTTACGCGCCGACGATTGCCAAAGTCGAAGAGACGGTCGATTTCCTGGAGGAGCACGGAATTCCGGCGATTGCTTATCACGGCAAAATGGAAACCAATCTTCGCAGGCAAAACCAAGAGCGTTGGATGGCGGACGAAGTAAAGGTGCTGGTCGGAACGATCGCTTTCGGATTAGGCATTAACAAAGCATCAGTACGCGCTGTAATTCATCTGTCGCTGCCTAAGTCGATCGAACAGTATTACCAGGAGGCGGGGCGTGCAGGACGCGACGGGCTGCCGGCGGATTGCATTTTGCTCTGGCAAAAGCGCGACACGGGCCTGTTGGCATACTTTATCGAGCAAGTCACGGATCCAGCTGAGAAGGAGCGTGCCTGGCAGCGCTATCACACGATCCGGCGATTTGTTGAATCGAACAGCTGCCGCCATCGCCAGATTTGTTTGCATTTTGGCGAGACTCCCAAGTGGGCAGAGTGCAGCGCATGCGATGTTTGTAGCGGCATGCCGGAATGGCTGTCGAAGCCAAGAGAGGCTCGGCAGATTAGGTCATCATCGGTTCCGATTGGAGCAAGCTCCATACAGCAGCCTGCGCCGATGGGAGGGACGGTTGCGCCCGATTTTGACCCGGAGCTGCGCGAGTATCTTCGCCAATGGCGGAGCGTTGTGGCGAAGCAGGAAGATGTTCCCGCGTTCGTCGTCATGCACGATACTTCGCTCGCGGAGATCTGCCGCAAGCGCCCGGCTTCGTTGGTGGAGATTCGAGGCGTTTCTGGATTCGGCGAGCGCAAAACCGAACGCTACGGCCAGCAGATTCTTGATGCACTGGAACGTTTCCGCAGTGGCGAGCGAGCTGTCATTGTGACGGAGAAAAAATCGAAGCCCGCGGACGATACCATCCGGCTACTGGCAGAAGGCCGATCCTTCGAGGAAATAGCAGCCATTCGCGGACGGCAACTCAGGTCCGTAATCGATCTCGTGGCCACACTCGTAGAAAAGGGAGAGCTGCAATTTCAAAACGGTTGGATCGACGATAGCAAACGGATAAACATTGAGGAGGCCTGCGCCCGTCTGGGCATCGAGCGACTGAAGCCGATCAAAGAAGCGCTGCCCCCGGAGGTTACATACGAAGAGATCCGTCTGGTCGCAGCGCGACTACTGCAGGAGCAACGAAGAACCGCATAATACAAGGATCCCGGTGATGTCCACGTAACCCCGGACGCCTCGTTCGGGCGCCCCGCGAACGAGTCCTGGTTTATGATGGATTTGATTTTCTACCTGGGACTTTCCACTATGAGCGCTCCAACGATTCCCGCCGAGAAAACACGCCTCACCCGCGAAGAAATTAATCGCAAACAGAAGGAATACATATTTCCTTCGGTCACGAATTACTTCTCCGATCCGTTGCCGATTGAGCACGGCGTGATGCAGCACGTTTGGGACGTCGAGGGCAAAAGGTATCTCGACTTCTTTGGCGGTATTGTCACCATCAGCGTGGGCCACTGCAATCCGCGCGTGATCTCACGCACAAAAGCTCAGATCGACCGCCTGCAGCACGTCTCCACCTGCTTCCCCAATGAGCCGATGGTCACGCTGGCGGAAAAGCTGGCGCAGATCACGCCGGGCGCTCTTAAAAAATCATACTTCACCAACAGCGGAACCGAGGCGAACGAAACCGCGATCCAGACAGCACGCATGCATACGGGAAACTTCGAAGTAGTCGCGTTGCGTCACGGCTACAGCGGACGCTCGTCACTTGCCCGTGGACTTAATGGCATGAGCACCTGGCGGCGCGGCACGATCGAGATTGGCATCGTTCATGCCATGAATCCTTACTGCTACCGTTGCCCGCTGGGGTTGAAATATCCCGACTGTGGGGTCGCATGCGCCAAGGATATTGAAAACACAATTCAGTTCTCGACTTCAGGACGGATCGCGGCCTTTATCGCTGAGCCTATCCAGGGCGTCGCCGGATTTGTCACGCCCCCGAAAGAATATTTCAAAATGGCGTTCAACATCGTCAAGCAATATGGCGGCGACTTCATCGCCGATGAAGTGCAGACTGGCTGGGGCCGCACTGGCCGCAAATGGTTCGGCATCGAGCACTGGGAAGTCGAGCCGGACATGATTACCTCGGCCAAAGGAATGGGAAACGGAGTGCCCATTGGTCTGACAATTGCCAAGCCCGAGATCGCGGATTCATTTCAAGGACTGACTATTTCGACCTTCGGCGGCAACCCGGTCACATGCACTACCGCAAAAGCTGTCATCGATGTGATCGAAGAAGACGACCTGCGAACTAACGCCGCTGAAGTTGGCAGCTATTTCCGCACGAAACTGGAAGAGCTACAGGAGAAGCATCCCCTGATCGGCGACGTTCGCGGAATGGGCCTGATGCAGGCGCTGGAATTGGTCGAGGACCGTACGACAAAGCAGCCTTCACCGGCGGGCACAACCGCCTTGATGGAAGAAGCTCGCAAGCGCGGACTGCTGGTCGGCAAAGGTGGCTTCTACGGCAATGTCATCCGCATGTCGCCGCCGCTCAACATTTCGAAGGCAGATGTGGACGAGGCAGTGAGGATTTTGAACGAGAGCTTAACAGCGGTGAAGAAATAGACCTTTCGCCACAGATTTGCGCCGATCCACACGGATTGAAAGTCCATCAGTGCGATTCCTCCGCCGCTGGCGCGGTATCCATCGTATCCACGTGTACCGGCCTTGGCGGCAAATCCGGCACAGGCTGAAATTCTCCTGGGTCCTTGCCGGCGAGCGCGACCTTCATAAACTCCATCCAGATGGGAAGCGCGGCACGGGCTCCACTCTCCTTGGCTCCGAGCGACTTCTTCTCGTCGTAACCGACCCACACTCCGGTCGTGATCGACGGCGAAAATCCAATGAACCAAGCATCGGTGAAATCGTTGGTCGTGCCGGTCTTGCCGGCGAGTGGATACTTCAACCCCGCTGCTGCGATCCCCGTTCCGTGCAGCACAACCTCCCGCAGCATGTAGGTCATGATGCGCGCGGTACGAGCGCTGATCGCGTCCTTCACGTCGGGAAAATCTTCTTCCAGCACCCGGCCTTCGTAGTCCTCCACCTTGGTGATGTAGCGTGGCAGGATGCGGACACCGTCGTTGGGGAACACGCTGAAGGCGGAAGTTTGCTCGTACAATGTGACTTCGGCAGCACCCAGCGCTACGGGTAAATAGGCAGGGATGTTTGAAGTGATCCCGAAGCGGTGCGCGTAGTCGATCACGGTTCTTATTCCGATGTGGTCTGCGACCTTCAACGCTGGAATGTTGCGCGATTGCGCCAGCGCCCGCCGCAGCGTAATGGTGCCTTCAAACTTTTCATCGTAGTTGTGTGGAGTGTACGGGCCCGATGCGGTCGGGAAAGTAACAGGTGCATCGAGGATCGTGTCGTCCGGCCTCGCCCCTTGATCAATAGCCGCAGTGTATACGTAGGGTTTAAACGACGATCCCACCTGCCGTAGTGCCTGGGTCGCACGGTTAAACTTGGATAGTTCGAAATCACGCCCCCCGACCATCGCCTTGATCTCGCCGGCGGCATTGTCGATTGCGATCAATGCGCCCTGTGTGCCCGAGTCCTGCTCCAGGCTCACTCGCGCCTTGCCATCGGTAGTAAGGGCAGTGATTTTCACATACACCACATCACCCGGCTTCAGAATGTCCTGAAGTTTGTGTTGCGTCCAGGTGGCATCGGCTGCTAGGACATTTGCGGTATATCGGCCGAACTTGACTAGCGCCGACCCAGGCGCCACTGCCATAACCAGGGCGTGTATATAGCCGTTCACCTCGGGCTCCTCATCCCAGTCCGGAAGCTGGTAGGCGAGAGTTTCATTGCCTGCCAATACATTCTGCAAATGCCCCTTCCATCCGTGGCGACGTTCATAGGCGGCGAGACCGTCCAGCACCACATGGTTTGCGGTTCGCTGAAGATCCATGTCAAGCGACGTGTGAACGCGCAGTCCGCCTTCATGAACCTGATCGCTGCCGTATTTGTTTTCGAGGTACCGGCGAATGTCCTCGACAAAATATGGGGCCAGCGAATTGGGATCGTGCTGCAGGTGCAGCTCGATAGGCTGGTTGCGCGCCTCGATAGCTTGTCGCGCCGTGATCTTGCCATCTTCAAGCATGCCGTTGATGACCAGGTTGCGGCGCCGGCTCGCGCGGTCAGGGTGATTGATTGGCGAGTAAAGTCCGGGGGCCTTCGGTAGTCCGGCCAGCAGCGCGGCTTCTTCTATTGTGAGTCGTTTTGCGGGCTTTCCGAAATAATATTCCGAAGCAGCTTCAAAACCGTACACTCCATGTCCTAGAAAAATCTGGTTGGCATAGAGGGTGAATATCTGCTCCTTGGTAAAACGACGCTCGATTTGAATAGCGAGCAACGCCTCCTCGACCTTGCGATGAAAGGACCGATCGGGCGACAGAAACAGGTTGCGCGCAAGCTGCATGGTGAGAGTCGAAGCGCCCTGCACCCGGCCGCCAGATTCGATGTCCCTGTACGCCGCGCCGGCGATTCGCCACACATTGATGCCCCAATGACGATAGAAATCCTTGTCCTCAATCGAAATCAGGGCATCGCGCAATACCTGCGGAAAGTCGTTGTAAGAAGCCACTACTCGTCTCTGCAGGGCGAACGAACCAATGATGCGGCCTTGCCCGTCGTAAAGCTCGGTGATGGAACTGGGACGGTAATGTTCCAACTGCTCGACCTGAGGAAGATCCGTTGAATAAACCAGCAGCAATCCGGCAGTAGCGCCCACGAGTGCAGCCAGCAGCACCAGCAAGCCAAACAGGAGGCGGCCCACCAGCTTACGTCCGGCGACGTCAACCGGTGGAAGGTCTTGATAGATGACCTTCATGGGAGATGGACCTCAGAATAGCATGAGCTGCCAGCTGCTCTGAGAAGGTTAGGAGTTGGGGGTAAGCAGTTTGATCAAAGTTGGCCTGGCATAAACTCTGTTGGGACAGCCGAGGTAGCTGTCCCCGGAGAAACTTAACTCGCCCGGCTCTTCAAGACTTCGATCGCCTTTTGCATCTGCTGGTCCGGTTGCGGAGGCTGGGCTTTCTTGGCGGCATCGTCTGCAGGCGCAACATTTTCGTCCTCGTCCGGCACCGGTCCATTTTCCTCCGTATCCGCGACCAGAACGTTCGGGGTTACAGCTGTATCCTGAATCGCCTTGCCGGTAGGCGTGTAATACTTGGCGATGGAGAGGATGAGAGCTGAGCCATTGGGCAGTTCCATGGTTTTCTGAATCGAACCATCACCGAAGGTCTTGTCGCCAACAACGTCGCCGCGAGCATTTTCAAGAACAGCTGCAGCTACAATCTCTGCGGGCCCGGCCGTACCCTTATTGACCAGCACCACCATCGGCAGGTTCGTAATGGCCTTGGAAGGATCTGCATTGAAGGCTTCGCGAGGATACTTCTGGCCTTGGAGGTAAGTGATCGTACCGTGATTAAGAAAAAGATTGGCCGTTGCAATGCCCTCGGCTTCGTCACCCTCGGCGCAGTTGCGCAGATCCAGGATCAACTTCTTCGCCCCTGACTTCTGGAGCGCCTTAACCTTGGCCGCCACTTCCTGCGACTTGCCCTTGGTGAAAGCATCGACGCGGATTTCAGCAATACCTTCATCGACCATCTTGTCGGTTACGGGTGGTATGGAAACGATATCGCGAGTAATGACAACCTTTTGCGGCTCAGCACGCCGGGCGCGAACCAGGGAAACGGTTACATTCGAACCGGGTTGTCCAGCGAGCAGGCTGCGAACTTCACCGACCGACATCTCCCGAGTGCTCTTGCTTTCGATGGCTTCAATAATATCGGTATCCTGCAGCCCAGCCTTATCTGCCGGTCCGCCCGGAATCACCGAGATCACCGAAGCGTAGCCGAAGCGCTTGGAAATGGCGGCTCCGATGTCGGCCTTGGCTGCGGTTTGATGAGACTTATATTCCGCATACTCGGATGGGCTCAGATAACTGGAATTCGCATCCAGGGATTCCAGCAATCCATGCAGAGCGCCAGCGGTCACGACCGGAATGTTCGGCTCCTCCACATACTCGCTGCGTACACGTGAGAGAACTTCGCTGTACACCTGGAGTTGCCGGTAAGCGCCGTCGTTGCTGGAGGCACGCACGCCATCCATTCCGCCCACGACCATGAACAGCAGAACTACCGCGGATGAAGCAAGAACTACAGCCTTGATCTTTGTCGACATCGGATTCGTTTTCTCGGGAAAGAAAGTCACTTCCTAGGAAGTGTTCTCATTATATCTGCTTTGATGCGGATTTCTCAGGGTTTGCTTCGGCAAAATAGTGCCCATTAGTAACTAATGGCTTTGGGTTCCGCGTCCTCGTTGCGCGAGGTTGGAGAATCGCCTAGACTCTATTCCCGACATTGATACAAAAGAACTTACACCTAGTTCGTGGATGTGGTGGCGAAAGAAGTCTGCTCCACTAGGCCATGCGCAAATCTCTGGCTCATTGCACAACCTGAATCAGAATCCCCTGGCTGAACCGGAAATCGGCGTCCCCGCCATAATTGGCTGCGATACGATGCTTGCCTACACCTAGCGCCGACGTTTTGTAATGTGCGACGCCGCCTCTAAGTTGAACCTGCGCCAACACGTTTCCGCCATCTTTGAAGGTGATCGAGCCAGTTGGAGTTCCACCGTATTGAGCGGTAACGGTTGCGGTGAATTTCACGGGATGGCCGACCTTCGAGGGGTTCTTCGAGGAAATGAGAGTAGTGGTCGTTGCGGCCTTGAGTACGGACTGTTTCAGCGGAGCCGAACGGCTGGGCTGGAAGGTCGAGTCTCCAGAATAGGCCGCCACAATCGAATTCGTCCCTGGCGACGTGAAAGCATAATTCAAAGTCGCCTGTCCATTACTTACCGTTCCCTGACCCAAAGTCGTGGTCCCTGATTTAAAGGTGACCGTCCCCGTGGGCGCGCCACCGAATTGTGTGGTGATAGTGGCTGTGAAGAGAACGGATTGATTCACGGCCGACGGATTCGGGGCTGAGGCGAGTGTAGTGGTCGTAGCCTCGCGAAATCCCGCCGCCACGTTTAACAAAACAGTGATAGTCGAAAGCGAGCCGCCCGCGACCACAACGTCAGGCTGATGGTCTCCGTTCAAATCGCCGCCGGCAACAAAGATTCCGCCCGGGAAGTAGTGGACCGCCGTCTGGAGGGTTCCATCGCCATTGCCTAACAGAATGCACGTGCCGTCGCTATTCGCCACGACCACGTCTGCACTGCCGTCTCCGTTGAAGTCACCCGCGACCAGAGAGTACGCGTTTTGTCCTCCAGAACTGTAGGCATGCGCTCCGTAAAAATTTCCGTTCCCCGTACCGATGAAAGACTTTATAAAGCCGTTGTAGCATCCGTTCGACGTCTGGCAGAGGTTTGACACCAGCAAATCCGCTCTACCATCTCCATTCAGATCCGTTACCACCACCGAGTCGGCCTGGGAACCACCGGAGTTGTAGCTTTGCGCCGTTTGAAAAGTGCCATTGCCGTTTCCCAGCAGCACGCTCACGCCACCGTTTTGACAACTACTGTCCTGACACTGGCTTGCCAGCACCAGGTCGGGATTTCCGTCCTGATTGAAATCCCCTACCGCCAGGGAGTCGGTCTGGTATCCTGCCGAGGAAAAAGTCTTAGCTGATTGGAAGGTTCCATCGCCGTTTCCTAACAACACGCTGACGGCGCCGGTCCGGCAGTTAATGTCCTGGCATTGATTTGCTACTGCAAGATCGAGGTTCTTGTCGTTGTTGAAATCCGCGATTGCCACCGCCAAGGCCGTATAACCCCCGGAAGGATAAGTCGTCGCCGCCCGCAAGGTTCCGTTGCCATTTCCCAGGAGTACGCTGAGGCTGCCACCGCTCTTACAGTCGCTGGTGCTGCATTGGCTTGCGACGACAACATCGGGATTCCCGTCTCCATTAAAATCGCCAATCGCCACCGAGGAAGATCCGAATCCTGCAGTCGCGTAGTCTTGCGCTGGTTGAAACGTTCCATCACCATTTCCCAGCAGCACGCTTACAATTCCGTTACTCCTATGCTTGCAATTGCTCCTTCGGCAGAGATTTGCCACTACCAGGTCAAGTTTCCCATCCCTGTTCAAATCGCCGACAGCCACTGAACCTGCGTCGTAACCTCCAGAGGCATAAGTTGGCGGCGCCTGAAAGGTTCCGTCTCCGTTGCCCAGGAGTACGGTGACGGTTCCGCTGCAACTGCCATTGTTTTGGCATTGATTGACAATCGCCAGATCAGCTTTCTTATCTCCATTCCAATCACCCAGACCCACGGATTGGGCAAAGGCCCCATCGGATATGTAATTCTGGGCTGCCTGAAAAGTTCCATCCCCGTTGCCCATGAGCACGCTCACGCTTCCCACACCGCAATCGCCCAGAACCTGACACTGATTGGCCAGCACGAGGTCGGTTCGTCCGTCTCCGTTAAGATCTTTAACCGCAACCGAGGTGGTATTATTTCCTCCAGAAGCATAGTTCTGCGCGGTTTGAAACGTCCCATCACCGTTTCCCAACAGCACGCCCACGCTGCCGATGTCGCACTTTCCGCTGCTCCAGCATTGGTTGGCTACCACCAGATCAGTCTTCCCGTCTGCGTTGAAATCTCCGGTTGTTACCGAAACAGCCGTATTGCCGCCCGAAGCGTAGGTCTGCGCGGCTTGAAATGTGCCATCTCCGTTCCCTAGCAGAACACCCACATTCCCATTGCAGTTCCCACTGCTCTGGCATTGGTTAGCCACCACCAAATCAATTTTCCGATCATGGAGGTGGCCAACCGCGACCGAGATAGCCGTCAGGCCTCCGCTAGGATAGCTTTGCGCCGATTGAAAGGTCCCATTCCCGTTACCTAACAGCACACTTACGGCGCCACTCGCGCAAGTGCTGTCGAGGCACTGATTAGCGACGACGACGTCCAGTTTTCCGTCCCTGTTCACATCGGCCGTCGTGACCGAGGACGCCACGACTCCACCAGAAGAATAGCTCTGCGCGGCTTGAAACGTCCCATCTCCATTCCCCAGCAGAACGCCCACAACACCGTTCAGGCATTGGTTGGCGCTCTGACAACCATTGGCCACGATCAAGTCAGCCTTCCCATCGTTGTTGACGTCGCCCACCACAACCGAGTAAGCCTCGGATCCTCCAGAAGAATAGGTCACAGGAGACTGAAAGGTTCCATCGCCATTTCCCAGCAGAACGCTTACTGCGCCGGCGTCGCAATTGTTGTCAGGGCACTCATTGGCTACCACCAGGTCGGCTTTACCGTCACCATTGAAATCGCCGACTGCAACGGAAAAGGCGTACACGCCCCCGGAAAGATAGGTCTCCGGATTGAAGAAAATGGGACTGTCAGTCGGAAAGTTCGGGTTCGACAGGTTGCCGTGGAATTTTCCGCGACGACGACTTGACCTGGAGCGCACTGGGAAAGGAACATTGCCTGCAGCGAAAGACAGCGCTGACTGATTAATGTTCAGGCGCATCGCCCGCCGATGTGATTCCGGAAGCTCTTGAGCCGAGATGGTCAGGGAAGGTGGGAGAACAAGAGAAATAACCAGGAAAGCAATTACGACACATCGAACTGGTAAGAACGCACCCTCCACGGGCATTTCACATCTCCCCAACAAGCTAATGCTGTGACATGAATCGGGCCGGGGCTTTAGAATTATGTTGCCGAGCGGCTCACCCCGGCTGCGAGCGCAGCCATTCTACGCTGCTCTTCGGGAAAATTGTTGCTGTGATGAACTAGTGAGTATTTGGCGGTCGGTCGGCAGCCTTGAGAGCTAGTCTAGTGGGGCGCGCCGGAGACAGCAGAAGGATCCGGCAGCGTTGAATTTTCGCCCGGACCGCGGGAATTCGACCGGTTCACGCCGGTGATTTGATAGTCGGTGTAATCAATGGTCAGGACGGCTTTGCCTCCCATCCGGACCTGGGTCTCAGACTCGTTGTGGGCAGGAAGCCAGAAGCCTCCGATCTTAGCCCAACGATACTCGATCTGGGTGTGGCTGACCCAGAGGGAAGGATTCTTGGCAGGCTCGCCTTGCATACGGGCTACGGCGAAATCCTTGGCGTCGACCCAAAGTTTCCCACGGTAGAGATACTTGCTCTTACCCTTGGGAGTTGCTTCAAGGACATAGAAATCCCCACTGGGCGTGTGCTCGGTCCCAGCTAACGTAAAATCGTAATTCTTCGGACTGATTTCCAGCTCTCTGCGGTTTTTTTCTTCCTGGGCCTCCTGTTCGCTGCTCAGCAGCTTCAACAACACACGGTTGGTCAGCAACTTTGAACCGGTCTCGAAGAGGACCTTGAATTCTTTCCGATCCGGCGCAGTGTAGATCGCTTCCACTTGCATTCCGGCTTCGTGGCTGCCGAAGAGTCCGTGATACTCCAAATGGTAGACTCGTTTCCCGCGATATCCGCGCAACATCTGAGAGCGCTGGGCGTTTGCCGCCATCAGTTTTTGCACGATTACGTCAGTCGAGAGCGGCGCGGCGGAGCGCATGTCCGCATCAGAAAAGCTGAAGGTGGCCAGCAGTGTGAACAGCAATACGCCAGCGGGCGCGGAAAAATCGCAGCCGCGCAGCGCCCGGCATCGGTCACGTTCAAAAGAATAGGAAAAAATCGACAATCGATTTTCAATCTACCATATTCGGCTAAGGAATGAAGTCACGGAAAGACTGGAGTCTTTCGAGGCGCAGGGTCGCCGAGTCTGAAGGCAGACTCGGCGGCTGTTTGCGATTGTTAAGCTCGCTGAAACTCGGATTACCGTACCGTAGCCAGTTGGGTGCGCAGTTTGTGGGTGGCGCGGAACAGCGTGTTCTTAATCGTGCCTTCGCTGGTGTTCAGAATGCCCGCGACGGTTCGCAGCCGCAAGCCGTGGTAATGCTTCAACTCGAACACCACCCGCTCCCGCGGCGACAGTCTTTGCATGGCGCGCACGATGCAGACTCGCAACTCGCGGCTGGCCAGGTTGCGCTCCGGGCTGGCACCGGCCCGTTGGTCGGGTATTCGATCAAGAACTTGTTCCTCCTCGCCTTCGGATGAAACCGTGGTTGTCACATCCCGATAACGAGACGACCGCTTCCGCAAGTGATCCAGACAAAGATTGGTCACGATGCGGTAGATCCAGGTATAGAACGAGCATTCAAACCGGAAGGTGCTGATGTTGATGTAGGCGCGAAGGAAGGCTTCCTGGTAGATGTCCTGGGCGTCCTCCTGCGACCCGGTGAGATGAATCGCAAGCCGCAGCACAGGGCGGTCGTATTGGCGAACCAATTCTTCGAAAGCGGCCGCGTCCCCAAGCTGAGCTCCTCGGATGAGCACAGTGTCATCTGCCCGAGTTGGACCAACCTTGTCTCGATGCTGAACTCGAATCTGTAGAGCGTTTTCCACGTTTCATCTCCACTACAACACTTCAGCCGACGAACTTGTACCCCGTCCCGTGCACCGTCAGAATGAATCGAGGTTCTTCCGGCTTAGGCTCGACCTTCTGCCGCAGGCGCACGATGTGTGCGTCCACGGTTCGCGTAGTAGGAAAGCGATCGTATCCCCATACATCTTCGAGCAGCCGGTCCCGGCTCAGGGTCTCTCCCGGATGAATGAGGAAATATTTCAAGAGCTCGAACTCCTTCGATGAAAAGTCGAGCGCGTGGCCCTTGCGCGACACCTGGCAGCTGCGCAAATTCACTTCCACCTCGCCGAAGGAATATTTCTCATCGGTCTTGGGAGCGATTCGTGCGCGACGCAGCACAGCTTTCACGCGCGCCAGCAATTCCCGAATGGAAAACGGCTTGGTGACGTAGTCGTCGGCTCCCAATTCAAGTCCAACCACCTTGTCCACTTCCTGCCCGCGGGCAGTAAGCATAATGATCGGAATTGATGGTCGTTTGGACTTGAGCTGCTTGCACACGTCCAACCCACTCATCCTCGGCATCATGACATCGAGGATGACAAGGTCGGGCGACTCGGCGATTGCGCGCTCCAGGCCCGCCACGCCATCGCCTGCGGTGATGACCTGATGTCCCTCGAATTCGAAGTTGTCGCGCAAGCCAGCCACCATGTTCGGCTCGTCTTCGACAATCAGAATTTTGGCCATGCTTTTAATCCCCGTCTACGCCAACGCTGCCTTAGTTGCGTTCGCTCCCAAAGCTACGGGCAGATTGATGGTGAATTTGCTGCCTCGACCGGGTACGCTATCAACCAAAACCTCTCCACCATGCGCTTGTACAATGTGACGAACTAATGCCAGCCCTAAACCGCTGCCCTTGGTGTTGTGAACCAGCGGGTCGCCCACTCGATAGAACTTGTCGAAAATCTTCTGTTGCTCACCCTGGGGAATGCCGATGCCATGGTCCACGACTTCGAGCTTGACCGAGCCGTTGTCGCGGAACAGGTTGACTCCGATATATTTCTGGTCCTGCGAGTACTTGAGCGCATTGTTGACCAGGTTTAACAGGGAACGCGCCATGGCCTCGCGATCCACGCTGAGCGGCGGAATGTCCTCGGCAATCTTTTCCTCGAAAGCAAAGCCGCTCTGCTCGATCTGGTAGCGATAGGATTCGAGCGTGTTGCGAACCAGTTCGCGCATATCAGTCTGGCGGAAGTCGTACTCCTTGCGGCCAGCTTCGATCCGCGAAAAATCCAGGATGTTATTGATCAGCGCGGTGAGACGCTCGCTCTCCTTGCGAATGATGCTGTAATACTCCTGATATTTGTCAGGCGATTTCAGCCTTCCCATCTCTAGTGTTTCCGCGTAAAGCCGAATCAGCGAGAGCGGCGTCCGCAACTCATGCGAAACGTTTGAAACGAAATCCGACTTCAATCGCGCCAGCGCCATCTCGCGCGAGATATTTCGATGAGTCATAATGATGCCACCAGTAAGCAGCAGTGAGATGGCGCCAAGAATTAAAAAGCTGGTATGAACAAAGCGCTGACCCAGCGCGGCCAGCGTGGTTCCGCGCAACTTGATCGCGAGCGTCAGGCCAGGAAACGCGCCTTCCAGGTTGCGTTCCACTTCGGGTTCACCGCCGTCCCACCCCACCGAAGCCACCATTGGTGTGGATTCGTGCCGGGAATGGAGCATCATGACAACGTGGTTCCTCTCGCCTTTTTCTTCCTGGTGGCTTAAGAGCGTCTCCAGCATTTCGGGAAAGAACCGGTCGTTCAGGTACTCGGCATCGAACACCAGTCCGCCAATCGCCTTGTGCCCTCCCCATGTATCCTTCGCCAGGAAAATAGCGCCGGATTGATACACGCGCTTTTCGCCTCGTGGAACCCAATTGGGGAAAAAATAGTAAGGCTTACCCTTTTTCGACATCTCATCCAGAGTCTTAACTTCTTCCTTGTAGTCAACTTGCATCCATCCGCGGGTCATGCTGGAGAAATCGTCAGCCTCGGTGCGAAACGAAGCATCCTTAAGCCGTGACGGCTGCGAACGGAACGTCAATCCCGATCCCGGTTCATAGATGAAGATATGAGCGATATGAGGGTGGGTGGCGAGAATCCTGTCCATCGTTTCCACACAAGCTTCGCCAGCGCTGGGGAGTTCGCTTCGAAGATCGCCGGCGAGGTCGTAGGCTTTTTGATTGATCTCCTTCTCGGAAATCGCGAGCACCTGGTTGAAATCGCGCTGGAATGCAGCCTCCACGCCGCGGTCGCGCTGAACTTCATTCAAGTGCACCGCACTCAGGATGACCAGAGCTGCGGCGGGCAACACAACGGCGAGCTCCAGCGTCAGCATCAACCGGGTTCGCTCGTTCCATCGCCGCTTCGATTTCATCATTGTCTCTGCAATCCGGGTAAGCACTGTGTCTTCCCGAATGCAAACATAGTTGAACAGTCAACGGGATGTGTCAATCCAGGGTAAAAACAAGTAAAAAGTTGTGAACTGGTTAAGTGTTGAGATACCACGCCGCGCGATGTGGGAGGGCACGAGTTCACCCGCGCCGCAAAGTACCGCAAAAACACCTCCTGCTTTAAGCCCCTGAGGTGCAGCACGCAAATGTCCTATCTTTATCTTTTTCTGACAGGCCTGGAAATCGTAGCAGCGAGGCAAAGGAAGACTCTAAGGCAGCTTGAAATTCACCGTCACGTAAGTCTGTGCTTCGACGGCGACTCCATTCCGGAGGCAGGGTTTGTATCGCCATTGCTTAACTGCTTTAACCGCCGCCTGCCCAAGAAGCAGGGAGCCATCCACGAGTTTCAGGTCTCGGATGCCGCCATCTTTGCCGATCAAGGCTTGCAAGATCACTGCACCTTGGAGACCGGCTTTCAAAGCCTGCTCCGGATAGCTGGGTGCTACTTTTTGCATGAGTAACGCCTCGGACGAATCCTCAGCCAGGTTCACCGGCTCGACCTGGCTGAGCAACGATGAGCGCCTGAAACTCGCTCGAACCGTGGCGGCCTCCGGCTGAGGCAGTTGCAAGCTCTGCGGGATCGGAAGTCGCGATGTCGCCGTGGTCAGACGATCTTGATCTATGCGTGCATCCGCCTGCAGCGTCGCAGCAGGCGTCGTTGGAATCTGGTCAGTCAGGAATATGCTCTGCACCGGAGCCCCGCGAACCCTCGAGGACGAAGACCGGGAATGCTGCGAAGCACCGCTTTGGGCCAACGTAGAGGAATTTGTGTCGTTTTTGGGCGGCTGGCGCTTGCTCATTTTCATATCCACGGCTTGTTTGTAGGCGGTGGCGACGCTGGCGAATACACTCTGAACCCGCAAGGGCTGGCCGAAGATATAGCCAACAGAAACGAAAGCCAAACTCAGGATACTTGCCCACAAGAACCTCTTCCGGTTATATCGCTTGACCTCGCCAGATCCATGCTCGCCGCGATTCGGCTGGTTCATGGAGCGGAATAGTCTCCGGTCGAAAGTCGCGAATGACAGACTTAGCCGCGCCGCGGTCCCGTAGCCGTAGTCCGGCGCTGGGGAGGGCTCTACCGGACGTGCGGCCAGCGGCGTGGGGGAGGGCTGTTCCGGTTGCGGCCGCTGCTCTTCAATATCGTCTGCACTCGGCACTGAGGCTTTTGTTTCCCGGGGATGGGCAAAATCACCTCGTGCGACCCAGGCCCGCAAGCAACCGAGAAAACGGTCGTTGCTCAGCAGGGCATACTTGACCTGATCCGGGACGAGCGGTTTCGTCAGCACGAGGTCGGGGCCGTCTAGTTCGGACGCAAGGTTGGACGTCCCGCTGCTAAGAGCAAGCGTGAAAGCTGCCTTATTCAACTTCAGCTCACGCGCGTTCTTAAGAAGAAATGCTGCCTCCGGTCCGCTGTCCCAATCGGCGACAATGACGTCGAAGCTTCGACTGGTGAGCCATTCGATCGCCGTGAAGATGTCGGGACAGGGCTCGATTTCCAGCTCGAGTTCTGTTAGAGCCTGAACCAACCACCGTGAGCTTTCCTCGTCAGACGAGAACAAAAGAGAGACTGGTGACATCAACTAAGAGGCTAGCTTTCAGACGGACGGGTGACAAGTTACGAACTACCACCATTGTGCTATATCAGAAGACGGGGTAACTGGCGGTACCGTTACCTGTACTATTGGACATGCTGCGCAGCGTGGATACGAGGCCGGGAAACAGGCATTGCCATTGAGTTCGCCCGGCGCATAGAATCCTCTGTTACCCAGGTTGAAATTCAGAGTTAGCGATCAAGGTTCAATACAAAGCCGAAAGAGGATCATTGAAGAAAGTCATTGCGATGTATCCGGGCTCGTTCGATCCGCCGACCAACGGGCACCTGGATTTGATCGCGCGAGGCAGCAAGATCTTTGACGAACTGGTCGTAGCGATCCTCCGCAATGCGGAGAAGGCACCGTTATTCAACTTGTCCGAGAGGCTGCTAATGCTGGAAGCAATGACTGCGGATTTCAGCAATGTGCGCGTGGACACGTTCGACGGACTGATGGTCGATTATGCAGCCAAAGTCAAGGCCAGCGCTGTCCTCCGCGGCATTCGCGCCATCAGCGATTACGAATATGAATTGCAGATGGCCTTAATGAACCGAAAACTGCAACCTGACCTGGAAACCGTATTCATGATGCCGGCGGAACAGTATTCTTACCTGAGTTCCCGGCTGGTGCGGGAAATAGCTCAATTGGGCGGATCGGTCAAAGGCTTAGTTCCGGAGATGGTTGAACAACGGTTGAAAGAAAAGCTGGACCCCGCTATCAAACTGGCAAATGCCAGAAAACCGAAGTCGAGGAAACGAGGATGACTGCAGTTACGGAAGCAACTCTCGCATTACGACTAACCGAGCGCATCAACCGCATCGAACCATCCGCCACAATGGCCGTGGTGGCTGAAGCTGACAAACTCCGTCAGCAGGGGATCGACGTGGTGGATTTTGGAGCGGGCGAACCACACTTCGCCACCCCCCAGCACATCAAGGATGCCGGCATCGCCGCGATTCAAGGCAACTTCACAAAGTACACCGCGGTCAGCGGCACAGCCGAACTGCGCGATGCTATTGCGCATCGGCATGCCGTGGATTTCGATTCGGATTATCGCCGCGAAGAGGTGATTGCCTCAACGGGAGGCAAGCAGGCTTTGTTCAATGCCGTCCAGGTCCTGGTCGACCATGGAGACGAAGTCATCCTGCCAGTGCCCTACTGGGTTTCGTTCAAAGACATCGTGCGCTATGCGGGAGGAAATTGCATATTGCTCGAAACCGACGAGGCTCAAGGTTTTCGAGTCACGGCAAAAATGATCGAGCGCCTGATCACTCCGCGGACCAAGCTCATCATCTTGAATTCGCCATCCAATCCTTCGGGAGCGGTGATGTCTCCGGAAGATCTGACGGAAGTAGTCCGTCTGGCGCACGAGCGCGGTATCTGGGTGATTTCCGATGAATGCTATGTCTACCTGAATTACACGCCAAAGCGATTTTCCGTGGGATCCCTCCGCGAGTTTCGCGAGCGCATGGTGATCATCGGATCGCTCTCCAAAACCTATGCGATGACTGGTTGGAGGTTGGGTTACGCGCTGGGGCCTGGTGCGGTGATCAGCGCCATGCAGAAATTGCAAAGTCAATCTACGTCCAACCCGACTTCGATTGTGCAGAAGGCGGCAGTGGCGGCGCTGAAAGGGCCGCAACAATGCGTGACTGACATGCGCGCGGAATACATTAAACTGCGAGATCACGTTATCAGCGGGCTCCGTTCAATTCCGGAGGTGAAGTGCACGCTGCCCGAGGGCGCGTTCTATGCGTATCCGAGTGTGTCCGCATTCTTTGGGCGCGGTGGAGTTAAGTCAGCCTCGGATCTTGCGGGAAAACTTTTGCGCGAAGCGCACGTGGCCACGGTACCCGGCGAAGGATTCGGAACCCGCGACCATATTCGTGTTTCCTACGCTACGTCGATCGCGGAACTGGACCGCGGATTGGAGCGCCTGCGAAAGTTTCTCGCGGCACTGTAGCCCTCTGGGCATCCTCACCCGCACTCCGAGGGCAAGATGCCCTCGGGACAGCCGGAGTGATACCGGCGCTACGGGGTCTTACTCCTGCGGTTTCGATTTTTCTGCCCCATGAATGATCTTTACCCACTGTTAATGTCGCCAATATTCGACCCCCGTCCCTGGGGCGCGACTGACTTGTCTCCCATTTATCCCAACCATCGTTTCGATGAGAAGATCGGGGAGTCGTGGCTGACGGGAGACAATTCGAAAGTAGCGAACGGACACTTGCGGGGGAGGTCCCTTGCCGAATTGACTTCGCAATTTGGAAAAGAGCTTGTGGGCGACGCCGCTCCCGATCCTGGTCGCTTTCCGTTGCTGCTGAAGTTTCTTTTTCCCCACGAAAAGCTGTCGGTGCAGGTTCATCCCGATGACGAAGCAGCCCGCCGCGCAGGTGAACCATGCGGCAAGACCGAGTGCTGGTACGTAGCGCATGCCAAACCTGGGGCGCAGATCGGTTTGGGTCTGAAGCCGGGGGTTACACGCGCGCAACTGGAACAAGCGATTCAGCAGCAGCGCGCAGAGGAGTTGCTGAATTGGATCAACGTATTTCCCGGCGAAATGATTTATGTTGCTGGCGGCACTGTACACACTCTTGGGCCGGGTTCGATCATCGCGGAGACCCAACAGCAGTCGGACACAACTTATCGCTTATACGATTACGGGCGCCCGCGTGAATTGCATTTGAAGGAAGGTCTGGCAGCCGTGAAAGAGAGAGTTGCTTCGGGGAAGGTGATCCGCCCCGCCCCGACGATGCTGGATGGCACAAAGAACCGCTATTCGTCGCTGGTCGCGTCGCCTTTTTTCGTGGTGGAAATGTTCGAATTGAAAGATCCGCAGGATTTCCTAACAAGAGATGACGCTGGAAAGAACTCAGTTCAGATACTCGTCGCGGTCGAGGGTTGCGCCGTGATCGAAGCGCGCGGTGCAGAGCCGGTCACCCTGGCAAAGGGAGACGCAGTCGTCGTGCCGGCGACGGTTGGAGACTTTCACGTACGCCCGCAATGGACGGTAGAATTTCTCAATGCCTCCTTGCCTGGGACCGCGGTGCCGGAGCCGGCGACCAGGATATGAGCAATCAGGGGCCAGGCGGTCAATCCGCGGCAAAGACAAACCCGAATTTCTATCCTGTAATCCTCGCAGGCGGGCGCGGCACACGGTTTTGGCCGTTGAGCCGCAAGCGCCGGGCCAAGCAGTTGCTGGCGCTTGATGGCAAGCAAACCATGATCCAGCAAACCGTTTCGCGCCTGCTGCCGCTCGCTCCGGCGAAACGTTTTTGGATTATCACGAATGAAGATTCGCAGCGTGAAATCGCGCGCCAGATTCCGCGGATCAGCAAGCAACAGATCGTCGCGGAACCAGCAGGACGGAATACCGCTCCGGCCATTGGCTTGGCGGCTTTTATTTTGTTGCGAAGCGATCCCGACGCGGTGATCGGACTATTTCCCTCGGATCATGTTATTGGAGACGAAAAAAACTATCGCAAGGTTTTGCAGAGAGGAATTGAAATCGCCGCTGCCGGTGAGAATGTTGTGGTGTTGGGGATTCGTCCAACGCGCGCTGAAACCGGATACGGTTATATCGAAGTCGGCTTGGTGATGGAACGGAAAGCGTATCGCGTGCGCCGATTCACCGAAAAGCCCAACGCCGAGCGCGCAACTAGTTTTCTTGAAGCAGGAAACTACTTCTGGAACAGTGGCATGTTTCTTTGGAGCGCGCGAACCCTAACCAAAGCATTGCGTGAGCATTTGCCTGAAACCGCGAGTGTTCTTGACAAGATTGCACAGGCGTTTGGAACACCGAAATTCGCGGCGACGTTTCGGCGGCTATATCCCAAGTGCGAGAACATCAGCATTGATTACGCGGTGCTCGAGCCACGCTCGTCCAAAGGAGAACAGGATTCCAACATTTTCTGCCTGCCTTCAGAGTTTGAATGGAACGACCTGGGATCATGGACCGCATTACATGAACACCATGTGGCGAAGGGCCAGCCAGCGGATGACAACCTGATCTCCAGCGAAGGTTTCTTCAGCCTGAATGCGACTGGGAATTACATTCACGCTCCGGGCAAATTCGTCGCGGCAGTGGGCGTGAATGATCTGGTAATCGTGGAAACAGATGACGCACTGTTGATCACCACCCGCGAGCACGCCCAGGACGTGGGTAAAATTGTGAAGTATCTGGATGAGACAAAACTGCACAAATTGGTGTAAGGGAACTGACAATTCGGTAGCGCCGGCATCTTGCCGGCCGTCGCGACATCTTGCCCTCGTCCATGGGGCGGGACACCCCCACAACAGCCGCCGAGACGGCGGCGCTACATTTGTCATAGCAGTCCGAACAACTAATGACCGTTCCCATTAAATTCGGCACCGACGGTTGGCGAGGCATCATCGCCGACGATTTCACCTTTGAAAATGTGCGCCGGGTTGCGGGCGCGATCGCGAGCTACGTGCTCAAACACGAAGACGCGCGGCGCGGGATAATCGTTGGCTATGACACGCGCTTCATCTCACAACGTGCGGCTCGGGTTGTCGCGGAAGTTCTGGCTGCAGCCGGAGTTCCGGTCAAATTGGCCAATGATTACACGCCAACACCTGCAATTTCATTTGCCGTAAAACAACGCGGGGCAGCCGGCGGCGTAGTCGTCACATCGAGTCATAATCCGTGGAACTGGAATGGCGTGAAATTCAAAGGTAAGTTTGGGGGATCGGGCACGCCCGCTATCATGAATGCGATCGAGGACGAGTTGCGCGCCGGCGCCATGCCTGCTGGTCAAGAAGCCGCAATTGAAGAAGTTGACTTGAAGCCGGCGTACATCGAAGCCATTAGCGCTTTCGCCGATCTCGAGGCAATTGCGAAGGCCAATTTCAAGTTTGCCGTGGATTCAATGTATGGCTCTGGACGCGGTGTGGTGGCAGGAATTTTCAGCAAGCACGGGATTCAACACATAACCATCCGCCAGGAGTTGAACCCACTATTTCCCGACATCAATCCCGAACCAATCGAGCCGCACGTAGCCCTGCTGCAGCAAACGGTGATGAAAGAGGGCTGCGATGCCGGGCTTGCGACCGACGGTGATGCGGATCGCATCGGGGCCGTGGCCGAAGACGGGAGCTTTGTGGATTCTCACAAGATTATTTCCGTCCTCCTGCAGTGGCTGCTGGTGAGAAAGAAGTGGCCCGGTGAAGTCGTGCGTGCTTTCAACACCACGCGCATGATCGATCGCATCGCAGCCAAGCACGGCCGCAAAGTGAACGAGTGCCCCATCGGATTCAAGTACGCCGCTGATCTGATGATGGAACGCGAAATTGTCATTGGCGGCGAGGAATCGGGAGGCATCGGTTATTCGCGATTTTTGCCGGAGCGCGACGGCCTTCTGAATTCCCTGCTGCTAGCCAACGTCATGGCCGACGAGCGTAAGCCGTTGGGCCAACTTGTGGCCGATTTGCAGCGCGAATACGGTCCGCACTACTATGGCCGGCGCGATCTTCACATCCCGGAAGAGTTGAAGCAGAAGGCGATCCAGCAAGCGCGATCCGAGGGAACCAACCGTTTGGGCAGTTACGGCGTCTTAAAAAAGGAGGGCCTTGACGGGATAAAGTTTTTCCTCGATGCGCCTACCAATGGCAATGGGGCCGAAGCGTGGGTTCTATTCCGAGCCTCGGGAACAGAACCGCTGTTACGCGTGTACTCGGAGGCGGCGTCACCCGAATTAGTGAACGAAATCTTGTCGAAAGCTGAGACATTTGTGAAAAGTGGATAGGCACGCCAGTGACCTCTCCAGCGTTCACTGCACTCTTGGGTCTCGCATTCAATGCCACCACGTACGATAATCAATAACAACAGATGAGCAATGCAATCGCCACAGTGCCCACTCGAACCGATTCGCCTGAAGCGCGGCGATATAACCGCATTCGGAGATCGCTAGGCATTGCTGATTTTGTCCTCGGCCTGCTCTTCCTGCTTGCGCTATTGGCAACCGGATGGAACGGCACGCTGCGCGATTTCGCCATGCATGGAGCGTACGAACATTACCCGCTGGCGGTTTTTCTTTACGTCGTGATGCTCATGCTAATCGGCAAGCTGCTCGGGCTAGGTCTGGACTACTACGGATTTCGAGTGGAACACCGCTACAATCTTTCGAATCAAAGATTGCGAGCGTGGCTGTGGGATGAAACCAAGGGATTTCTGGTAGGCGTGGCGCTAGCGTCCATTGTGGCCGAAATGCTGTATTTCATCATTCGCCAGTTCCCGCAACATTGGTGGCTGATCGCGTGGGCTGTATTCCTGGGATTGTTCGTGCTGATGGCCCAGCTTGCTCCTGTGGTCCTGTTCCCTATCTTTTATAAGTTCGAGCCACTCGAAAATGCCGATCTTAAATCCCGCCTGGTGACGCTAAGCGAGCGTGCAGGAACGCGTGTCCGCGGTGTCTACAAGTGGAACCTTTCGGAGAAGAGCAAGAAAGCCAACGCGGCTCTGACTGGTCTCGGCAACACGCGGCGGATCATTCTCGCCGACACGCTTCTTGAACATTACTCTGCAGACGAGATTGAGGCCGTACTGGCGCACGAGTTGGGGCATCACGTACACCGGCATATACTGAAAAGTATTGCGGTGCAGGCCGTGGTCACACTGGTTGGATTCTGGGCGGCAAATTGGGTGCTCCACTATGCGGTGGAACGAACTCACATGTTTGAAACAGTGTCGGATTTCGCCAACCTGCCATTGTTGGTGCTGGTTTCAACCGTTCTGTCGTTCCTGTTGTTGCCGGCTCTCAATGCGTATTCCCGCTACAACGAACGCCAGGCGGACCGTTATGCATTTCAGTCGATCGCCAGCGTGGGGCCGTTCATATCGTCCATGAACAAACTGGCTGACCAGAATCTCGCCGAGCGATCTCCCGCCCGGTGGGTGGAATGGTTTTTCCAGTCGCATCCCGCAATTTCGCGGCGCGTGGACGCCGCAGAGGCCTGGGCAAAGTTACAAACGCCAGCCGAAGCCCGAAAATAAAATTTATGCACGACGGTGCGGTAGAGACGTAGCTTGCTACGTCTCGCGGTGGCTGAGAATCTCTTCTACGCGGCGCAGATCGTCCTCGGTATCCACACCCACTGTGTCGTACGGAGTTTCCCCAACCTGAATCGGTATGCCGTTTTCAAGGAAGCGCAACTGCTCGAGCCGCTCACTGCGTTCCAAAGATGACTCGGGCAGCGCGCAGAAGCGGTCGAGCGCAGCCTTGCGATAAACATAAAAGCCCAGATGCTTGAAATAATTAGGGCTCGCGCCGTCGCGGTCGTACGGAATGGTAGCGCGTGAAAAATAGAGTGCTCTCCCCCCGCTATCGGCGACCACCTTCACAGCATTGGGATTGTTGATGTCTTCTCGCGATGCCGGGGTCTTTAAGGTTCCCACCTGAACGCTCGGATCTTTCATCAAAGCAATCAACGTGTCAATGTGCTCGGCCCGAGTTAACGGCTCGTCCCCTTGCACGTTGAGGTAAATGTCTGCTTCGATTGAATTTGAGATTTCACAGACGCGTTCCGTACCGCTGCGATGTGTTGCCGAGGTCATGCGCGCATTCCATCCGTGTTGAAGGCAGATTTGCATGATCTCGTCTGAATCTGTCGCGACGATCACGTCGTCCAGCAGCGGGGAGGATCGCACGCCTTTATAGACACGGGCGATCAGAGTTTGTCCGGCAATCTGGCGCAACATTTTTCGCGGCAGCCGGGTCGATGCAAGCCGCGCCGGGATGACTGCGATTGCTTTCATGCCATCAGTGTCAATTTTCCGCTTGCCGGTTGCAATAGCAAGGTCAATTGGTTAGGGCCGGTGTTTAGCGCTATTGCCGACGGCAACCAGGAAAATCGCGCTTTTGCCTTCGGCGTGTGGTGAGAAGAAGTGGACCACATCGTCGTCGTAAAAGGTAAGGCCGGTCGCGCCTAGATGCTGGGCGTAGGCCGCGAGATAGAGCTTGCCGCCGAGAATGCCGGCTTCGAGTTGCACGGCACGATATCCCCGGTTACCAAAGCGCTGCAGAACCGGAGGCAAGTCAGCGAGAAAAAAAATGTCCACGGCTGTGTCCGCAGGTAACTGCTGTTCCAATCCTAAATAGCCGGCCTGGTCGCGGTAGTTTCCCTGCTTCAGACACTCGATCAGTCCACGGTCTCGGTGGAAGAAGTAGGCTCCGGGTTCGAGACCTTCCACAGCGTGGACAATCAGATAAAGATGGTTGAATTGAGTTCCCGTGGGATCGAGAAAATCTGCTGGGACGCCGCGTGTAGCGCGGTGCAGCACGGTCGAGAGCTGACGCAGGCTGATCGGAGTGCGGGCAAACCTGCGGCTGGAACCCCGACGCAGGATGACCTGCTCGATTGGGTCGCGAGGCATTTCGTCGTCGGCTAAAGGCCGGAGCTCAACGACCGGCCCGGCGGGCGGCGGCACCGGAATCAGCGGACTGCTCCCCCGCCAAGCAGCAACTTCCTCCGGCGAATGCAATGAAGAGGCGGCATGGATTTCACGCATCAGCGGATAATCAACCTCCGTCCGAGAAAGCGGAACAGTTTCGAGACCCAAAGCAGGAACGTTCGCCGGAGATTGCACAGGAGCCTCGTTTCTGTTGCCCAGTGCGACCAGCGAGAAGGCCACCTCACGTTGCGAATCGACATCGAGCAAACCATTCACTGTCTCGTCCATAAATCCGCACACCACCTTTGCTGACAAACCCAAAGCGGTGGCGACGGACAGCAAGTTGGCAAGCAACGTCCCGTTGTCCCAGCCGAAATGGCGGTAGGTGCGAGCTTGATATTTCCACGCATTGCGCCAATACGTGCACGTGCACACGATGGTCAGCGGAGCGTGAGCAACGGCGGGATCGCTGCCGGTAGCTTCGACGAGAAGGCCACGATAGTCTCTCGCGCGCAACTCGCGCAGTCCGAACTCCGCGGGGGCAAAATGATATACACCACCAGGAAGATCGGCAAGGTCGCCGCAGACCAGATAAAGTTCGACTTCATAGAGCGCCCCTGTGCAAGCCGCCGCGCGAAAATAGATTTCACCGCCGGAATACTTTCTCTGCCGAGTAATGCCGGCAGAAAGATAGAGGAGTTGGGCCACTGACTCTAGATTTGGCGCCACATCGGTTTGGGCAGGGACACTTTCAGCGATAGCGGAAAGCGCAGCCACTCCCGTTTGACGCATCTCGCCCCGCAACCGCAATGGCTCCAGCGAGGGATAGATCTTGAAGGGTAAAGGCTGATTGGAAAAATCCAGGAAATGCGGATTGTTCCGAACGCTCGCGTAGGAATGCTTAGTAGCATCGTGATACGCCAGAGCGGCTTCGATATTGTAGTTATCCGCCATGACGATTAAGTGAGGCTACTGACCAGAGTTCGACTGCTGGTGCGTTACCTTGTACAGATCGCTCGCCGAAGCATTCAGAAGATCACGAAGCACCGCCACTTCCGCCGCGATGCCAGTGCGAAGTGCCGGATCGGCATCAGGAGCAAATAGGGGAGAGTGATTGAACGGAAGTTTCGTTCCCGCGATTTTAGCTTCGGCATATTTCTGCGGAGCGGCTCCGCCCAATGCAAAATAGAATGAAGGGATTCCCTGTTCAACGAAATAGGCGTAATCCTCTGAGGTCATGAGCGGCTCAGCAGTTGCGACCTTGTCTTGGCCTAGCGCCGCCTGCAGTGTGCTCTTGAGGCGCTGAGCAAGCGCGGGATCGTTGTACACCGCATTCGTTGCTTCGGGTTGTTCGATCAAAGGCTCGCGCTCCACGCCGGCTGCGTCCGCTTCTGCCTTGGTGATTCGCGCGACGGCGGCGAGAATCTGTTTTCGAACCTCTGGCTTGTAAGTCCGGATGGTCAGCCCGAGTTCGGCATGGTCGGGAATAATGTTATTTTTTGTGCCTGCTTGCAGGTATCCCACGGTGACCACGGCCGCTTCTCCGGGCTTGACCTCGCGCGAGACGATGGTCTGCAAAGAAAGAACGGTCCTGGCGGCAATCACGATTGGATCGATCGTGTTCTGCGGGGCGGCGCCATGGCCGCCTTTCCCGTAGATCGTGATACGCAAGGAATCTGCACTGGCATAAGAATATCCTGAGGTGACCGCGACCTTTCCGGCCGGAAAGTCGTTGCCTACGTGCAGGGCGACACCAACGTCCGGTCTCGGGAAGCGTGTCAGCAAACCGTCAGCGATCATCTTCTTTGCGCCGGAAATCGTTTCCTCGGCGGGTTGGCCAATCAGCATCAGGGTCCCGTGCCAACTGTCTTTGCTATGTGCCATCACCGCTGCGGTCCCAAGAAGTGCTGACATGTGCAGATCGTGTCCGCAAGCGTGCATGACCGGGACATCGCGCCCCGAGTCGTCTTTGGCATGGACTTTGCTTGCGTAAGCGAGGCCAGTTTTTTCTTCGACTGGAAGCGCATCAAGTTCGGTACGAAGCATAATGGTTGGGCCGGGGCCGTTCTTGAGGATGGCAACAATCCCAGTTCCACCGACATGCTCGGTGACGTCGTATCCGAGAGCCCGTAGATGGGCAGCCAATTTCGCTGCCGTTTGTGTTTCGTGAGAAGACAGTTCCGGATTCTGGTGTAGATCCAGATAGAGAGCGTGCGCCTCAGGAAAAGCGGCGTCGACTTCCTGAGACGTTGCAGGAGTTTGCGCGAAGCCCGAAGAAGCCAAGACCGCCAGAAGTATCGCCCATTTCATAGTGGGAGGGATGATATCTGTAATCGTGGACTGGCGGCAAATCAAGTCGGCTTACGCCCGCTCAACGGCCAACACTTACTTGTCAGGAAAGTAAAATGCTTCGGGAGCGGGACGATACGCTCGAATCATCCACAAGGGACGCCGAAGTTTGCCGGGAGCCGGGGCGGCGCGACTCATTTGCAGCCAGCGGTGATACTCTTCATGGGCCCGATTGGTGTCTACGAAAACATCACCGTATCGATCCTCCGCCCCCGCCTTGCTCACTGTGACTTTTTGATGCCAGCAGTGTTGTCCACTGATCGGATCTGGCTGGACGGGGAAGGTCAGGTTCTGATGCACACCCGCATCTTCCCAGTGGATACGCGATGAATCGGGGTCGTTGCTTTCGAAGGGTTGAATGCCGTGGATCGTACGCATCATCCATTTTCCGGGCTCGACTTGTCTCAGATCGACTAGCGCCGTAGACCATCGTTCTCCGCCGAAATCTTCTTTCAGACGCCAGCGCCCCAGGTGATGAGAGCAGGCAATAATGCCGGGACGCATTCCCTCCGTCGCCCAAACTCTGTCGATGAAAGAACCAATGGCGGTTTGAATTCGCACCAGATCACCGGTGACAACTCCTAATCGCGAGGCGTCCTGGGGATGCAACCAGACCGGATTCTTGTGCGAGATCTCATACAGCCACTTCGCATTGCCCGACCGCGTATGAATAAGCGTCGGCAGCCGGAACGTGGGCAGTAGAAGCATCTCGCCTTTGGCGGCATCGATGTTGTCGCGATGGACATGGCTCTTGATGTAGCCGGGAATCGCATGCTCCGGCCAGTGCCAGTCTTTTAGCGTCTTCGAATAAAATTCGAGCTTGCGCGACGGTGTGGGGAAACCAGCGACTGCGTTTCCCTCGACCTGAACTCCAATTGGCGCCCCGTTTTTCTTTACCACCTGCGTCACGGGATCAACCGTGCTCCCCTGCAGCTCTTCCGGCTTGAGAACCTTCCGGTGCAATTCGTACACATTATTTTCAACCAGGAATGCGCCGTACTTCCGCATGTATTCGAGAGCCGTGAGTCCCTCGCCAGCCGCGGCTTGAGGCAAGCCTGGAACGCTGTTCTCAAAGATCCAGCGGTAATATTCGTCGATTCTGAGCTTCTCTCCCGGACGGAAGGGCGACTCAAAGTAGCGTCGGATGCCCATCGATCCATCCGGATCCACACGCCATGACAATTCAATCCAGAATTCGTCCTCCTCCCAGACTTCGCCCAGGCCGGCTTCGCGGTGCGCTTCGTAAGTGAAGTTGAATTTCTTGCCCTGTCTCTCCAGCGCCAGGCGCAGCACCGGTTGCCGGAAACCGATCCATCGCGCGGCATGTGTTTCCTGGCTCATCAGGTCATGACGCTCGGAAGCATGGCCCATGGGCAAAACATAATCGGCAAACCACGCAGTTTCGCTCCACGTCGGAGTGAGGCAGACATGCCGCTCGACCTTGCTCTCATCGGTCAGAGCCTCGATCCAGCTCAGCCCGTCTGGATTGGTCCACACCGGGTTATAGACGCGGGAAAAATAGAGCGCGAGCTTGCCTCGGCCTTCCTTGAGAAAGTGCGGCAACAGGAAACTCATTTCGAAAAATGCCAGTGGATACTCGCGAGCCCACATCAATTCATTCCACGCGTTGGGCGGTGGCGGCATCATGGGCGGCGTGGGAATGTACTTATTCCAGGCACTGGGAGAAGTTCCGCCTGGAGTTCCCACGGCGCCCACGAGCACAGCAAGGAATTCCAGCGCGCGCGCAACCTGCCATCCGCCGAGATTACCCGCGGCAGCGTTTCGCCAGACATGCGTGCTCAGCGTCGAACCAGCGCGCCCTACCTCCCGCGCGACTTCCACGATCATGCGGGGATCCGCTCCCGACTCTTGGGCAGCAAATTCCGGCGTGTACCTCGCATAAATTTGCTTCAACTGTTCAAGAAATGTCTCGAACGATTGGGACTTGGCCGGATGCTCCTCGCGTAAATACTCATCCCAATTCACCCAGCGGCGAACGAATTCGCGGTCATACAGATCCTCCTGAAGCAGCACGTTGCACATCGCCAGCAGCACCGCCGACTCGCTCCCAGGCCAGGTTGAGAGCCAGTAGTCGGCCTTCGACGCGGTGTTCGAGAGCCGCGTATCGATCACGCACACCTTCGCTCCATCCATTTTGCCGTCGATGATTCGCTGCGCGTGGGGATTGAAATAGTGTCCAGCTTCGAGGTGCGAACTCAGCAGCAGAATGAACCGGGCATTGGAGTGGTCGGGCGAGGGGCGGTCAAATCCATGCCAGAAGGCGTATCCAGTGCGGGCTCCAGCCGAGCACACATTGGTGTGGCTGTTGTGTCCGTCGATGCCCCAGGCGTGCAGCACGCGCTGGTTGTAAATAAGTTCATGCCCCGGCCGCCCGACGTGGTACATGATTTCGTTCTTCCGTCCCTCCTGCAAAGCCAGGCGAATACGTGAGGCCAGATCGTCCAAAACCTCGTCCCAGGTCACCCGCTCCCATTTTCCTTCGCCTCGCTTGCCGGTTCGCCGCAGAGGATACAGAATGCGTTCGGGATCATTCACCTGATTAATCGTCGCCGGACCCTTGGCGCAGTTACGGCCACGGCTGCCGGGATGCGCGGGGTTGCCTTCGAACTTCTGCACCCGCATCTTGTCCTTATCCACGTATGCCAAAAGTCCACAGGCAGCTTCGCAATTGAAGCAAATGGTTGGAATCAGAGAATAGTGTTTTTCGACTCTCTCCGGCCATCGCGCAGGATCGTACTCGATCCAGTCATCCCAACGATCAGGTGGAGGATAGCTGGAGAGTGGTTCGTCCAAGTCCAACGCTTGCGGGTTCAGGGGTAGGTGGTCTTTCATAGATGTCTAATCAGCTGAGCGGAACCGATTGTCCTGCCTTGACCCACAGAACTTCATAACTCCAAACGCCAGCTAAGGCGAGTACAGCCGCTGCGAACTCAATGGCGATTGGGACATCAGACGTCGCTACCATCGCGGCCAGAATAATAGGAGCGACCAGCCCGGCGCCGATGAAGGTCCAAAAACGCAGGCTCAACCGTCCCCTGATCAGCGCTTGCGTAGCAATCCTTGCGTCCTCGCTGATGTGAGGAAGAAAAATCTCGCCGATGATCATAGCCAGATTCACGCTTATTGAAATGAGGAGGATCAGGGTTGCCCGACTCAGGGTTTCGGACGGTGTGCCCATCAGGATCCCTGCAATCAAGATCGTAGCCGAACCTGCAACTAACGACTGGACTAACAAGTGCCACAGGAAAAGCGGGCTCTGCCACAGGTCGCGCCCTTTGGCTTGCGCAAAAAGAAATGCCGAATAGCACGCACTGGCAACTGCGAACGCGGCTGCGAACCATCGTAATCCGCCTGGTACGGAGCCGCCGAAAATTCCCAACAGCAACCATGCGACCCCAAGCGCGCCGTAGGCAAGTAGAAAATAAGTTCCAATGACCAGCCAAGAGCGAAAGTTGGGCTTAGTAATAAGGTAGAAGAAGCGGTCGGGACGCTTCAGGTCGAAAATGAGCAGAACTCCGGTTGCCGCGAGGCCGACAAGCGCCACACTCGGGCAAACAACATTGAATAAGGTCGAAGCGGCCTGGTTCGCCAAACTCAGCAGAATCGCCGCCACCAGCAGCACTCCTGCGGCGATCGCCTTCGTCCACAAGTAGGCCGCAATCTTCCAGCCCCAGGGCGCGGGGTGGGGCACGTCATAGACTTCACGCGCCAGGCCGCCTGCAAGATCGATCCCGTTATTTGTTGGTCCGGCTTCGAATGGTTCATCCCGTCGATCGGCCGCGAAATACGTGTCATGCCGTGAGATCCGGCTTGGCTCGAGCAGATCGCCTTCGATGCCGACGTAAAACAGTTTAGGCTGCGTGCCTTTCTGCGGCTTGCGCACCGACACTTTCTTGTTTGCCACGGTGCGACTGACTTTACTGCCAGGGTTATCCAGATCCCCGGCAAGAATCGCCTGCGTGGGACAGACGATCACGCATGCCGGTTCCAGATTCCTCTCCACTCGATGTGCACAGAAATTGCACTTCGCGGCGGTGTTGTTGTTGGGATCGATGTAGAGAGCATCGTAAGGACAAGCCTGCATGCAAGCCTTGCATCCGATGCAGCGCCGGTTGTCGAAATCCACGATTCCGTCAGCCCGCCGATAAAGAGCGCTGGTGGGACAAATTTCGGTGCAAGGAGAGTTATCGCAGTGGTTGCATCGCATCACGCCGAAATGCCGCGACGTATGCGGGAACTCGCCCTTTTCGATGTGCTTTACCCAAGTCCGAAAAACACCCACGGGCACCTGGTGTTCTTCTTTGCACGCGACCGTGCACGCGTGACACCCAATACAACGATCCTGATCAATGACAAAACCGTATCGCATCTATGAACGTTTACTCTTCTATCGCCCCGCAAGATTTGCAGCCTCGACATCATAGCTGATTCGCCCCCCGCAATCAGTACCTCGAAGATCACTTTCGCGACACGAACCGTCTAGTCGTGCGGGCGGGAGCAAAACTGCGGTTGCCGCGACGATCCCAAATGATCGAGGTGGCATGCCGGAGAACGGGGGATAGAACGTGTAGTAGAATAAATCGACCAAACCTCAGTCGGGGAGTGGCTCAGCCTGGTAGAGCACCTGGTTCGGGACCAATGAACCGCAACCCTCCCAGTGAAATCAGCATCTTAAGCGGATTCCAACCAAATTTGAATACTTGGGGAGGAATCCCATGTTCGAGGAGTTTCTCAAGGAAAGACGCTATCTAAACAATGTCTCTGAGCATACACTTGAATGGTACACATTAGCATTGAAGTGGTTGCCTAATGCCAATCCCACTGAAGCAGAGCTGAAACAGATGGTCATTCGTATGCGGGAGAAAGGTCTCAAGGCTCGCTCCATCAACTCTTATAGAACTGGCATCAACGCTTACCTGCACTGGATGGAATCTCCACATCGCATTCCACACATGAAATGTGAGCAGAGACTTCTTCCTACGTTCAGTATGGATGATATCAATAAACTGATTGCCTGGAAGCCCAAGCAATTTTATGAGCGTCGGCTTCACACATTGCTGCTGATGCTGGCTGACACTGGCTGCAGAATCGATGAAGTGCTCACCCTGAAATGGACTGACGTGGATTTCGATAATCTGCTGCTGACTGTCACTGGCAAAGGAAATAAGCAGCGGAGGATTCCGTTCAGCTTCGAGCTGAGACGACACCTGTTCAGGTTCAAGCACGAGCATCAATTGGTATTCCCCACTCGTGAGGGCAAGAAATTGATGCGTAGGAACATGCTCAGGGATGCGAAGAGGATTTGCAGGAAGCTGGGGATTGTGCCACCAGTGAGAACGCTCCATGCTCTGAGGCATTCTTTTGCTATCCACTATTTGAGAAAAGGCGGGTCAGTGTTCCATCTGCAGAAAGTTCTGGGTCATAGCAGCCTGGAAATGACCCGCCGTTATGCGAATCTTATGACTGAGGACCTTCAAAAGATTCATCAGCAGGTTTCGCTGCTTTCTCCTCGCTAGACCTGAGGTTCAGCAGTGCGGAGATTAGGTCACCTCGTTGAGGAGCGACCTCAAACTCCATATCGATATTGGACAGCCAGGTATCAATCTCCAAGGTTGCCCGATTGTAAGCTTTCAACAACTGCCGTGCTCTTTTGGCGTTCTCTGGGACCTTGAGATGCTCCTGTAACTTCTCGATGTCCCTGGAACGCCTTTCTGTTCTACTTGACATGACATTTCCTTTCTCAAGGAGTGTCATGGACACCAGAACAAACGCTCGCAGTTGTTATAGTCTACCTCTTGACTGGGAAACTTAAAAGTTGCTATACTAGTTAACAGTAGCGAGAAGGTTTGACAACCTTCGCAAGATGCGAATGAAATGGGCAGATTGAGGAAAATAACGTTGCTTATCGATTTCTACAATCCGAGTGTAAGCACGCTTCCTCCTGCCCAGGAAAAGCTATTAAGGCTTCAATCAGCTAGTCACTGATTGGAGCCTTTTGTATTGGGCTCGTCCTCCCACAGTATAAGGCGACTGGTAAAACGAATAGTACGATTCAAGGGTAAGTAAGCAACCAACGGAGCAGGTAATCGGCGGCTCTGGGGTGTTATAAGGCGTAGTTAACAACTACGGTAATCCTACTAATTCCTGCGAATAGAAGTTCCCTACCTGCTCAACTGATAACCTGAAGGCTATCACATCCTCGTAGTCGGGCGTCCATGCCTACCTTGTGCGGATGTAAATCCCTGACCCAGGAGTAATCCTGACGCAGCGTCAAGGTCATTGGAATAGTGGAAACCTCACACACTCAAACTCAGTGGTGATGATTACACTACTAGCACGGTAGCTAGTAGTGTCTTCCTACAGCCTAAATCTAGTGGTTAATGAATTGTGTCAATCCTGATTCTTCAGAAAAACTACATACTATTCATATACATCAAGAGGATTAAGTATATGAGTAAGCGTAAACGAGGTAGACCTAAGCTATCTAAGCAAGTCAAGATTACAAGATTAGCGAATAAGCTTGAGGTCATGATGGCCAATGCTGTGAGAATCCCATGTCCAGAACTTGGCTCTGATTGTCTGATAATTAATGCTACTCGGAATACATCGGGCTACCCTCTCATTTGGGCTAAGTGCCTGGGCTTTGGAGCTTCACCAGCTCCCGTTCATGTTTGCTCATACATGATAAGGCATGGAATCCATAATAAGAGTGACATACCTTATGACAGGCACTCTGCTAGCGGTCGCAAGGAACTGCACCATAAATGCAATGAATTTAGTACGACTGCTCAAGAGCGTTACTTGCGTCGTGGCTGTATAAATTCAGACCACATTCTCCCCTTGACGAGGCTGCAAAATATGGCCAGAGTTCCGCATGAGTTGAGGGTACAGGCTGCTGCTCAAGCTCGTGCCCACAATCGAGTTCGTTTACCTGCTACTTGCCACCCCTCGGAAAAGGCTCACGCTCTAACTCTTTGCAAGCATTGCTATGACAACTCTCCATTACGACGAGAAGAAGCAAGACGAAAATATGCCCGTGACCCAGTTTTGCGTGCTAAGCAATGTGCTGCTAGTAAGCGTAGATATGAATCCCTAAAAGCTAAGAAGGGGATACTACTTAGTAATGTTCCTCTCGAACAACCATCGAGTTAGCTGCTCGATAAATCTCCTCCGATTGGGGTAGTCGGTATCCCAATCTCACCCGTCCAGGGTGGAACTGCTACGGGAAGCTCTCCATTCGGTAGCTTCCCGTACTTATTAGGAGCTGATATGAAGCGTACAACGAAGGAACTCCTAGAACGAATAGAGAGGCTACTGTATGAGCTCCAGCAAAGTAATAAAAGGTATCGCCAACATAACGAGGACGGACCTCAGATGCGGGGGTCAACGCAAGAAGGACCCATCGTTCACTTGCGGGAAGTTACTGGCAAAGAAGAATAGTCTAGGTCAGCTTTGTGGAGAGTTCAAGTGTGAACGTTGTGGCGGTATAATCGAAGTAGTAATATCTTAATAGAGGTGCAATATGGCTATGAATGATAATGGCTGGACATCCTGGAATGATGTGGCCGATTATATAGTTAACACTGCAGAAGTACCAGTCAATGGAACACGCTACGCCTTCAACTATGGTGTGAGCCGTCCCTTTACCCACAATCCAGGTAAGTTCTCTCTTTACACCCAAGAATACAATCAACAAGATGACTTGGCTCGACAGCAATACCAGATTCTTGAGAATGAGTATGCTTTCTTCTATCAAGCTAATCCAGATTTCCCTCTTTATGATGAAGAGACTTATCAACAGATGCTAGCTTATAGCGTTCAGCACTACAATCGTAGCGTAATCACTCCTCTCTTAGCTCACCTTTGCTGGCAAGCTATCAAGAAAGATGTCTATGCCAGAATCGATGCGGGTATTGCAAGGCTCAATGACCTCAAGTTAGCTGGCTTAATTGAAAGAGGAGAAGTACCTAATAAGACACAGATAGAGTTTGGTGATGATATTCATTATGAAGAGAGAGTGGAATGAAATTAGTATTTATTGGGTTGATTGTGTTGATAGCACTCATAATGATGATGTATTGGTACTACCACTAAGTAGACGGAGAATAACGAATGGCTTTCTTTGATGCACCAGAATCTGTAGTAGTTACCGATTCCAAAGGTAATGAATTAACTATTGGTGGAGCTACTACTGGTTCCCAGATAGCAGCTCCCGCTGCTGTAGTACTTTGCAATTCGAAAGGCTATGAATGGCTTCCAGGAACTGGAGTTCGAGAGTACGTTACTGTCAGTCCCACGGGAATCGCTACCGGAGCAAGCACCATCAACAATGGAGCTCAATTTGGCCCTGACACTGCATCTACTACAACCTGCGGAATTCAAGAGGCTATCAATAGCTTACCCGTGATTGCTAGCACTAATACTACCTTAGCGGGTGGTGGCTCACTGCGCTTAAGGCATGGCGTTTATGTCTGCACCAGCCAGATTATCATTCCCAATAACTTCCCATTTTCCCTCCGCATTCAGGGAGAAACTGGTCTAACTACTGTTGTAAATTATAACGGCGCGACAGCACAGGATTTCATCATCACGAGTAATCAAGTCGGTGATAGCGGGACGATGACACTTAACTTGGAATGTGAGGACGTTGTCTTCACCTACCAGCCCAATCACCAAAACGTCATTATGAACTTGGGGTCTCTAAGCGTGGGGAATTTCACTACCACTGGTTGGGCGGACTACACGTCTTTCATCCAGTCCGGCCCTACGTGGCAAATAGGTTGTCCTCCTCCTGCTAGTGCCAGGGGCGTAATAGGTCTGAAGACAGGGCCAGTATTTGCTAACATCATTTGCTTCCAGAACTGTTCATGGCTAGGTCTGGCTGTGGGATATGAAACCAACAGCGAACATATCAAGATGCATGGTTGCCAATTCGGTGCCATTGGCGCTTACAACAGCGGTAGCGGCATAGTGTACGCCAACACCTATAGCAGTGACCTCTATGCCACAGGTCCATGCTTCTATATCAATCCTCTAACCAGCCAGCCCATGACGGATATCGACATTGAAGATTGTCACTTCGTCTTTAGCAACACTGCTGTATTGGATGGAAATAATACGGGTTCGGTAGGAGCTGCAACTTGCTCTACATGGTCGTATGGCACAGTAGAAGATTGCAGCTACATGTTCTTGAGTCTGGGAAACAAGCTCTTTAGCATGCTCGGAGTAAGGAATATCAGCGCCGTTAACACCGCTAGCACGGTAAACAGCAGTGGAGTTATCAGCGGAACCTTCCCAACTAGTCTGTTGTGGATTGATACCGTCACTACTACCAATCTGAATATCGTGAATGGTGGTCTGAATCTTCCTGCCAATTTCAATCTCGCACTGGGAGCTAATGGTTGTCTCGTTAAGTCCGATGGCAACAATCTCTATTTCCAAGGGGTAAGCGGCAACCAGCTTTTATTCAGACCTCAGGGTAGCAGTAGCAATAGCTCTATGCTCCTCAGTAATAATAACCTAACTCTGAATAATGACAGCGGCTCAGCCTCCTTAGTGATTGGCAATAACGGAGCCACAGCAGGGCAGATTACAAAATATAATAATGTCAACACTGCTGGCTTGGGAACGCCTGCTATTTATGCCTCGGGGCTTAATGTATCTCTGAACACAACCTCAACGCCAGTATGTTCTTACACTCCTGCGGCAGCAGGTGGAGGACAGTTTATAATCTCATGGGTACTATCATGTAAGACCTCTTCCACTCCTAATCTTAAGGTAACTTACACTGACCCAAATGCTGGTGCTCAGACTATCACTCTTTACAACACAGCAATGACCAGCAACAACGTGCAACAAGGTACATATTCACTTGTAGCTACAAGTGGTGCAGCTATAGCTGTCACTGGTACAGACAGTATTGCTTTAGGTGATATCTTCGCTAGTGTGACTATTGCAGAAGTGAGTTAATGGATTCCCCGAGAGCTCAGGCTCTGAACCTGGGTGAGTGACGGGCCTCACCCAAATACTGCTTGTTTATTTGAGTTGTTTGATACTTTGGATGTTCACTATAGGTATAGCTCCAACACCGTTGACATTCCCTTTGTCGCTTATAGCAGATACAATCAGTATAGAATCCTTCCTTATACTCCACAGAAATCCTACTTCTTCGATACTTGATAATGTATGAGCTTCTGCATCTGCTGCATCTCTCCAGTGACTATCACCTGATGCGTCCAGCCACTTTACAAGCACAGTCTTCCGAAGAAACTTCTTGGATATTTGTATCATTACTACCTCCTATTTGATTATACTGCTTGTTAATTGCCGAACTCCTTGTACATTACTGCCGAAAGTTTCTGCCGCTCGCACAAAGAAAGGTTCCCCCGTCACCCCTTCCAAAGAAAACTCCCGCCTTAGATGGGCAAGCTTCAGCATTAAGAGTTGACTCCATGCTTGCTGGTGGAGTTTTATCGGATTGTCCTACAGCACAAGTTACCGTCGTCATGCTCAGAACAACAGAGCAGACTATGGGCGTCTATGCTGCTTCTCTACCGATGTTCTGGTAGGAACTTCTGTTCCTAATGTGTGGGAGATGTTCCTTCCCCTGTAACCCTATCTTCGATGATTTTGTTGTTGTTGTTGGTGTTGAGTTTGGTCACGACCAAAAAAGGGGATTGCTCCCCTTAGTGTTACTTAGGCTGTACCACTGGACCCAATGTTTCGCCTGGTCCCAATAGGTTGGTGTCTGGACTGGTGCCAAAGTAGGCGATGGTACACAGTCCTATTAGGAATGTTGCTAGTACGCCAACGGCTAGTTGCCTGTACAGTTCGGCATTCATCCAGCGGCAGAAGCTGGTTACCAGCTCGGCAGTGACGACATACACGAAGTAGCCAACTAAGAGTGCCGCCATTATGATTGGCACCCATAGTAACTGAGGAGCAGCTACAATCACTGCTCCAATGACGATTGCTGCTCCGACGATGCAAGCGTGCTGATTCGTTTTGGTCATGACATTCTCCTTTTCAAATAAATACGGACTGCATCCCATGCTGCTTGGAACGCAGTCCGCTTCTCCTACCAGCATTGCTGCTGGCTCATCAGGAGAATGTTATGTCGTCTTCGGGCTGAACCTTGCGATGTAAGTGCGGTTCGGCCCGTGGCTCAGTGCGACCCATCCATCTTCGGATTTGTCTATCATATCGTCAATCCCTGGCAACTGTTGCCTGTAAAGGCTTGATAAATCCTTGCTTACCATGTTCAATGTGTTGGTGAGTAGGAAAAGTACGGTTGCTGAGTAGTACCCAACAACTGGGCTTGCCCAAGGAAAGTTGAGAACCATGATAGATAGTACGGCTGAGACCACGACGCCGTAGAACAGTCTGTTGTTCTTTACGTGTATCCAGACCTTTGCTATCTTTTGGTCGAAGTAGCCAGTTCCCACTTCGACTTGCTTGTCGTTTGCAGCCTCTGCTCCAAGAGAGGTTGGAGTTGGGTTTGGCTCCATCCATTCGCTGATGTAATGAACCAATTTGCCGAAGGCGTGAAGGATTCCAGCAGCGCCGTGTATTGCTCCGTAGAGGGTGAATGCTAATCCACCTAGCATTCCGTAGAAGGCTCCTTGCAGAGCTCCGAGAACTATGAGCGGGTAGAGATAGCAAGCCCCAGCAATCGCTCCTGCCAGTGCTCCTACCATTACCCGCCAGCTGGAAAGGATGGGCAAAAGCCCATCCTTTCCCGTTACGTTTAGGTCGTTGGCTGCTGCTGCTCCAAGTGACCTTGGCAATGGTGGTTCATCATCGAGGCCGTTCCAAGTTCGTGTCAATTGAGCCACGTCCTTGAACTCGGCTTTGACAATGCCAGCCACTTCCATGCACGTCTCTTCGGTTTGCTTCACCCAGTGCATGGACAGTGTCAGAGACTCATCAGCAACTTCGCTGGCGAATCGCTTCAGCTTCTTGCCAGTCACATATACAGCTGCTGCTGGCACCAAGATGCCAATTGCAAGTCCCCTTGCACAGCATTGAATCTTCTTCTTAGTCGTCATATCGTGTCTCCTGATGATTTGGTTGGTGTTGGTTTGTTGTAAGTTGAAGGTTGGAAGTGTATGAAGATACCCAATAGAGTGAGGAAATCATGCTGGGTCGTTGCCCGTGTTTCCGACATCGTCTCCCAGTAGGATAGCTGCATTGGTGAATGCGTACTCTACTAGGAATGCTAGGAACATCGGGTCGTTCTTCTGACCCAATGCTGCATCAATCCGGTTGATGTTGGGGAGTATGAACTGGTCGTGAATCCTGCGAGCGAAGTTTCTCTTCGACCTGTTCCACATGGTCAGTGCTACCTCAATCTCTTGCTGAGTGAGGAAGCTTCCTACCAATGCATACTTGGGCTTATCTGCCATAACATTCTCCTTGAGCTCAGAGACGCTGTTGCCTTGTTCTCTCTGGCGAAGCCCTTGAGCATGCAGGAGGAAACCAAGTCAAGGGCGAGCGTACTTTGCTCGTGGATAGAAATATATTTATGGGCTAAGGATGGATACTCAAGAGTTCATGAGCAGTAGTCGCTCATAAATATATTTATCTCCATTCACCCTTGAGTTGGTTTACGCTCGCATGCTACACTTGGAGGACAGAGAGAGATAGTCGCTACGGTCATGTATAGCTCAGAATACCTTAGCTCTTATGCGCCTCTGTTGGCGCATCTAAAGAGTTTAACCTTAGAGCTCTTGACATGGGAGAGCGTATGCTCGACCTCTCAAATAATGCAGTTGTTGTTGGGGTTGGTGTTGGTGGTGCAGACTCACCGCTTCAAATTAGAAGTTCGATGGCGTTGGGATAGTCTCACGGTTAGGAGCCATGGACTTACAGTATAGCAATCCCGCGCCTAATCAACTGGTAGATTGAACTCCTCAATGACACGACAGGTTAACTCAGCAACCTGTGAGTAATCAATAGCAGTGTCAGGAGTAATGACTGACATGGCTCTCAGATGGGATTCGACCGCGCTCATGAGTAGCTGTTGTTCACCGCTCAATGCAACATGAGGTAGCCTTCTTAACAAGTCAGAGTACTTAGACCTAATGATTGCACATCTCGCTTCAGTCAACATTGTGGCATCTCCTTCATGTGAGTTAACGATTGTAAATGATATCCTCAACATAGGATATCAATTGTTGTAATGTGAGTTGATAACGATAGCCCTGTTCCAATGCTCCCATTGTTATCAACAGGATAGATTGTGGGAATGGCTGAATATGCTAGGCTCACTATTCCAGGTGTGATTTCAGTCAGGTCCAGTCACACCTAACTCCTTTCACCTCACTAAGATGCAGTTGCTCTTAGCTTGGGGAGCGATAAGGATTCCTTACCGTCTCCAATTAGAA